>CESP01028359.1_pt1 | contig 18164 bp, 13 predicted proteins | sample 531211 | NCBI WGS metagenome assembly CESP01 (sample SAMEA2622074, study PRJEB7988) | marine metagenome | biome: marine biome (ENVO:00000447); feature: surface water layer (ENVO:00002042); material: "saline water (ENVO:00002010), including plankton (ENVO:xxxxxxxx)" | depth 5 m | reverse complement strand
TCGTGGCCACTAATCAAGAAGAAAGCGACAGTCTTGAAGCAATCAGACTCAACGCGGTTGAATGTGGCTTAGAAGATTTAACTTATGAACCAAATTTAAAGAAGATGTATCCTTTTTTAAATGTAAAAAATTCTATCTTTTCGCCTTCTTCAGGAATTTTCGACAGCCATGGGTATTTTAAATCTTTAGAAAACGACTTTTGTGACAACAAAGGGACTGTGTTGCTTGGTAATGAATGCTTAGAAATAGAAGAAGCTAATGACTGTTTTGAAGTCAAAATTAAAGACTTAAATAATGATCTTATTTATATTTTACAAACTAAATATCTTATCAATGCAGCCGGTATCTTTTCTGCTGAAATTGCGAAGCTCATTGATAAAACCAGACAATTAGACATTCAGTATATAAAAGGAGAGTACTACAGCTACTCTGGAAAAGAAAAAATCAATCACTTAATTTATCCAGTACCTGGAAAGCTCAGTTTAGGACTGCACGCAACACTGGATCTTGGTAAAGGAATTAAATTTGGTCCTTCAGCAGTAGAAACAAAAAAATTGGACTACGAAGTCGAAAAGGAGAATAAAATGGATTTTGTAAAGTCATTGCAACAGTATTGGCCATCGATACAAGAAAATAATTTGTCTCCAGATTATTCAGGCATAAGAGCCAAAGTCAGAGGAGCAGAAGATTTTAATATCGAAAAATCAAGTGGTAAAAATAAGATTGCTATTAATATCATTGGGTACATTTCTCCAGGTTTAACTGCGTCCTTAGCTTTGGGAGAAAAAATAGCTGATTTAGTTAAAAGTTAAAAAATACCAAATATGATCTATAATTCAGCTCTATTCTTGGCTGAGTGGCAGAGTGGTCATGCAGCGGACTGCAAATCCGTCTACGCCGGTTCGATTCCGACCTCAGCCTCAAGATTTTGGCTGTCTAATCACGCAGACTGTCTATAGCGGCAGCAGAAAAAGCCAAGTCAGAAAGAATTTGAGTCACAGGTAAAAGAAAGTCGATTCCAGGATTGTTAACTATAATCTTTCTAGGAACAACAATGGTATCTCCAGGCTCTAACCTTAAATTTCTAGGAAATATACCTAAACTAAAAACTTTTAAAGCGTTACTTCTTTTTTGTTTTTTTACAAGACCACTAGCCTTAATGACATAGATTTTATTTCTATCTGCAAAATCTCTAAATCCTCCTGCGGTAGAAATTGCTGAATAAACTGTTTCTCCCTTTGAAAATTCAAAAGAAATAGGATTTAAAACTTCACCTAAAACACTTATTGTATTTGGGTTTTTTGGTATGAAAATAGTATCCCCGTTTCTAAGACCCATTTTGTTAATCTTTTTTGACTTTGGTGAGAAATCGCCAGCTATTCTTCCAAGATTTTCCGAATCAATTGATTGAGATAATGCTCCTATGATATTCATGTCAACAATATTGTCACCTCTTTGATTGCTTACCATTATTGCTTCATTTAAATCACGTTTAGACTTTTCAATCGATCTTAATTGTTGTTCTCTAACACTTTCTCTAGTGAATACGATACCATCTGTAAAAGCTTCAGGTTTAAATCTGCCAATGAGATTATATAAATCTTCCAAAGTTGAATTTGATTCTAAAGAATATGTTCCAGGAAAATCTACAGCTCCAGAGACATTTACTTGAATTAAATCATTAATCAAAGACCTGAACGACACTGTATTGTATTTTTTTGCAGCAAAAGACATATTTTGATAGTTGTCTTTGATAACTATGTCTTCAAGAGGACTGATGTAAGTAGCCTCTTCTTTTACATCAGACATATCTAAGCCTAATAGCTCAACAAACTCCTTAACTGAAAACTTACCTATGACAGGTAGGCCAAATTCTCCCTGTTTATGACTTAAAATTAATTGATAATCATTAATTAAAGTTTGAGTTTCTTTGGTAACTTCAAACTGTCTATTAAAAACGTTTGCAAAATAAACTCTTGAATTTGGTAATAATTGGATTGATTTATAAGTGTCAGGATCTTTTAAACTAAAAATATAGGAAGTTTTTATAAGATTATTTTCGTCAAATTGCTCTAAAACTGCTAGCCATGGATAAACATTTACAAATTCAAGGTTTTTAATCAAGTCCTCTAAATTTTCATTACTCGAAAGCTCATAAAATCCTGGCTCTTTTATTGCCCCTGCTACATTGATATTAAAAGACCCTTTGGTAACATAATATTGCACATCTACAGAAACAACATTTTTCAAGCTTGTGAGTAAATCATTTACGTTTTTTTCGATATATAAGGAAGATTCAGCATCAAAAACGGATAAGTTAATGTTAGTTTTATTAGAAGTCCCTTCGAATCCCAATCCAAAATTAATTAAATCGTTTAGATTTTCACCCGGCAGAATCTCGTAAGTTGCATTTCTTTTTATGGCGCCGGTTAATAAGACAAATTTTTCTGCTGGATTTATTAATATTACGTCTCCTGACTCTATTGTTAAATCATCAGTTCTATCTCCATTAATTAAAAGCTGATATAGATCAAAATAAAAAATATCACCGTTGGATCTAATGAGTTTAATTTTCCTCAGCGTGCCAATTTCAGATATTCCTCCTGAATAAGCTAAGGAACTTGATATTGTGCTAAATGGATTAACTAAGTAAGTTCCTGGTGTCTTGACAGCACCAACGATTGTAATTTTTTTTGCACTTAGATTTTTTAAAGATATATTTACACTGGTTCCAACATACGAATTTGCAACAAGATTCGATATAACTTCTTTTAGTTCACCAAAAGTTTTTCCGACAGCAAATACTGATCCAATTTCAGGGATTAAAATAGTTCCATCTAAGTTTACGTTTACATCGAATTTAGAATTTCTAGTCCCCGATAAAAAAATAGTGAGCTGGTCTCTCAAAGAAATTTTATATTCATTAGGAAAGGGCAGATCTCCCGTTGCAATAGTAGAAGTGGGAACCGATGAAAAAAAATCATATCCAAATTTTCTAGAGCTCGATAAGTTTGGATCAGAAATGGAGGAATTATCTTTTAAACTTTCTTCTGGCGATTCATTAAATAAATTTAAACTTTCATTCGATGTATTTGAGAATTCTTGTTTAATTACATCAGCTTGGTCAGAAGTGATTTCTTGAATAAAGTCAGTATTAATATCTTGAGTAAATACGTAATTAGTAAGTAAAAAGACTAGTTTTAAAAAAAATAGATTTCTAAAGAAAAATTGAATTTTGTGAACACTCTTAAGCATTTTTTACTTCCCAATAAATCTGAATATACCATTTATATTAATTAAAAATTAAAATTTTATAGTCTTGGGCATAAATTTTTTAAAAAGGGTTATTTCATAAAATTATTTAGGAATAGTCTATAATGATTTAGACAGCCCGGGTGGTGGAATTGGTAGACACAAGGGACTTAAAATCCCTCGAAGGCAACTTCGTGCCGGTTCAAGTCCGGCCCCGGGTACCATCTTATAAAATACCTAATTTTTTAAAAAAAAATAAAGAGATATCTACAACCTAACGCTTAAGAATTTGATAAAATTCTTTTTTAATTTTTTTGTATTTGTAATGACTGAAGAAAAAAAAGTTTTTGAGCAAGGTTTTGAAGATGAATACAATTTATTAGATCTTTTTCAAACTCTTTGGAAAAAAAAAGTATTTATTATTGTATCTTCTAGCGTAATAGCTTTAAGTTCAATTTTCTATGCTTTAATGCTTCCAAATTATTATAACTCTGAAGCTGTGCTTGTGGTCAGAAGCTCAACAGATTCAGCTCCAGTTTCTCAGTTTGGTATAACACCTCTAATTGGTCTTAATCTAACTAATAGTTTGAGCAGTGAATCTGCAAAAATAATAGAAATAGTAAAATCCCGAGAATTTGTTAAACATTTAATAAAATTTGAAAACATTTTGCCTTCTCTTTCTGCTGCTGAAAGTTACGATTCAAGATTGAAAAAATTAAATTTCGACTCTAAGGTTTACAATGCTATTAACTCTGAATGGTTAGGTTCTAAACCGACTTATATTGAAGCTCATAGTATTTATAGCAGCATGCTTGAAATTAATCAGGACAAGCTCACAGGAATAATTTCCATTTCAATGGAGCACCTTTCTCCTATTTTTGCCAAAGAATTTTTACAATTAGTTATCCAAGAGGCCAATAATTTAAATCGTGAAAGCGATATTGGCGAATCCTCAAAAGCTCTCTCTTTTTTGGAAACAGAATTATCTCAAACATCAATCTTAGATATTAGAAAATCTATAAACCAGTTAATCAAATCCCAACTAGAAACCAGAATGTTAGCCAGTATTCATGAAGAATATACTTTAATCACATTAGAGCCTCCTTATATTCCAGAACAAAAAAATAGACCAAGTAGATCATTTATTGTAATTTTTTCTACATTATTAGGCACTTTCTTAGTTTTAGTTGTTGTTATCGTAAGGGAATATTTATTTAAGAAAAATAGTTTTCTCGATTATCTTAATCAAGATTAGCGTCTTAAAATTTAGACTTTTATAGATCATGAAAATTACAGTAGTTGGTGCCGGATATGTGGGAATGTCTTTGGGTGTGCTTCTTGCTCAGAAAAACGATGTTATCTTACTAGACACTGATTCAGAAAAAGTAAAAAAAATTAATAATAATGAATCAACTATACAAGATTCAGAAATTGACAAATTTTTATTAAATAATTCCTTATCTTTAAATGCCACCTTGGATAAAAAGTTTGCGTATGAAAATGCGGATTTTATTATTATCGCTACTCCCACAGACTATCATCCTGTGACAAGCCGTTTTGATACCAATTCCGTTGATTCTGTCGTTGAAGATGCTCTTAATTTGAATTCCAATGGCTTAATAATAATTAAATCAACTGTTCCAGTTGGATATACAAAATCTTTAAAAGAAAAATTCAAATCAAATAGGATTATTTTCTCACCAGAGTTTTTAAGAGAAGGGCAAGCATTAAATGATTGTTTGTTTCCTTCTAGGATTGTTGTTGGATGTAAATCCAATGATGGTCAAGCTTTCGCTGACATTCTTAAAGAAAGTTCTCAAAAAAAAGAAGTTGAAATTCTCCTTACAGAATCCAATGAAGCAGAAGCAATAAAGCTATTTTCTAATACTTTTCTTGCAATGAGAGTTTCATTTTTTAATGAACTTGATTCGTTTGCTTTGGCAAATAAACTTGATACACACAGCATCATTAAAGCCGTAAGTCTTGACGATCGAATTGGAGATGGTTACAACAACCCATCATTCGGTTACGGGGGTTATTGCCTTCCGAAGGATACTAAGCAGTTGTTGGCAAATTATGAAAACGTTCCTCAAACTTTAATACAGTCAATAGTATCTTCAAATACTATAAGAAAAGACTTTATTGCTGATGAAATAATAAAATTGAATCCTAAAACTATAGGGTTTTATAGGCTCGTAATGAAATCAGAAAGTAAAAATTTTAGGTCTTCTGCTGTTCAAGGAATTATGAAAAGGATAAAAGCAAAAGGAATAGAGATTTTGGTATATGAGCCAATTTTAAAAGATGAATATTTCTTTGGCTCAAAAGTGATTAGAGATTTTTCAGATTTTGCAAACAAATCTGACTTAGTGATTTGCAACAGGTATTCAAATGAGCTTGAATCAATAAGTGATAAAATTTTTACAAGAGATATTTTTGGTTCAGATTGATGAGAATTTTTTGTATTCAATGGACTAACTATTTAATAAATCGTTGATTAGAAAGATGTTTGGATATAATAAGTTTCATCCTTAATTTTTTGAATTATTTAACATGCTAAAAAATAAAACTATTTTGATTACCGGAGGGACTGGCTCTTTCGGGCATACATTTGTCCCTATGACTTTGAAAAAATACGATCCAAAAAAGCTTATTATTTTCTCCAGAGACGAAATGAAGCAATGGGAGATGGCAAAACTTTTCGGAAATGATAGCCGCGTTAGATTTTTTATTGGCGATGTAAAAGACAGACCAAGGCTCTATCGTGCATTGGATGGAGTAGATCACGTTGTGCATGCTGCGGCTACAAAAATTGTACCAACAGCTGAATATAATCCATTTGAGTGCATCAAAACTAACATTAATGGGGCTATGAATGTCATAGATGCGTGTATAGATTGTGGCGTAAAAAGTGCAGTTGCTCTCTCTACTGACAAAGCTAGTAGTCCAATAAATCTTTATGGAGCTACTAAACTTGCTTCTGATAAATTATTTGTCGCTGGCAATGCCTATTCGAATGAACATGGAACAAAATTTTCAGTTGTAAGATATGGAAATGTAATGGGTTCTAGAGGGTCAGTAATACCTTATTTTGAAGAAATAAAAAAAAATGGATTCATACCGATTACTGATAAGAAAATGACTCGTTTTATGATTTCTCTGGACCAAGCGATAAAACTTGTTTGGCATGCTTTTGATGATATGGTTGGAGGCGAAATTTACGTCAAGAAAATTCCTTCTATGAAAATTACAGACTTAGCTTCAGCGATAGCACCAAATGTGGAACAGAAAATAATAGGTATTCGGCCAGGAGAAAAATTACACGAGCAAATGATTGGAGAAGAAGATGCTCTCTCTACTTACGAATTCAAAGACCATTATAAAATTTTGCCGGTTATAAACGATTGGAATATCGATCCATTAAGGATACAGAAAGGTAAAAAAGTAAATCCTGGATTTACATACAATAGTGAGACGAATGACGATTGGATGTCACAAAAAGAATTTAAAGATTGGCTAAAAGCAAATAGGGAAAAAATTGGAAAACTTTAAAAAAAATCATCTAAATAAAGGTTAAGATTTTGAGAGTTTTTATCACGGGTACTTCTGGATTTATTGGCTTCCATTTAGCAAGAACACTCTTAGAAGAAGGTTTCAAAATTCATGGGTACGACGGCATAACTGATTATTACGATATTAAATTAAAAAAAGATAGAACCAGTATTTTAGAAAGTTTTGATAATTTTCAATTTACCCAGGCAATGCTTGAAGATAATCTTGAACTTGCAAGCGCGATTGAGAAATTTCAACCAGAAATCATAATTCATTTAGCGGCACAGGCTGGTGTGAGATATTCTTTAGAAAATCCTCGATCATACGTAGATAGTAATATTATTGGAACTTTTAATTTACTAGAAATTGCAAAAAAACTTGATTTAAAACATATGTTGATTGCCTCGACATCTTCTGTTTATGGAGACTCTAAAGAAATGCCTTTTAATGAAAAAGAAAATACCGATAGTCCCTTAACAATCTATGCAGCCTCAAAAAAAACAAATGAGGTAATGGCTCATTCTTATTCTCACCTCTGGAATTTACCAATTACAACGTTTAGGTTTTTTACAGTCTATGGCCCATGGGGAAGACCGGATATGGCTCTTTTTAAATTTACAGAAGCGATACTTAATGATGAAGAAATAGATGTTTATAATTTTGGCAACATGTATCGAGACTTTACTTACATCGATGATTTAGTGAAAGGAATAAGGTTGCTAATGAATGCAATACCTAACGATGATGAACAATCTAATTCAATTATGGATAAAGACACAAAGTCAAAAATTGCTCCTTATAGAATAGTCAATATTGGAAATTCTAAAAAAGTAAAACTAAGTCTTTTCATAGAAGCAATAGAAAAAGAACTAGGTAAACAAGCAAAAAAAAACTATTTGCCTATGCAAATGGGAGATGTTCCTGCAACTTGGGCTGATTCTTCACTACTCAAAAATTTAACAAATTACTCACCTGAAACAGATATAAAGGAAGGCGTTAAAAATTTCATAGAATGGTACTTAAATTACAATAATATAAAACCCTAATAACTTATGAGACTTGATAGAAAAATTAAGATAGGAATTTTGGGAATGGGTTATGTTGGGCTACCTTTAGCTATTGAATTTTCTAAATTTTTTAAAGTGGTTGGGTTTGATGTTTGTTCGGCTAGGATAAATCAATTAATAGCTTGCAACGATTTAACTAAAGAAATTAGTAATAAAGAACTAAAAAAGTCAAAAAATATTTTATTCACTTCAGAATCTAGTGAATTAAAATCATGTAACGTTTTTATAGTAACTGTCCCAACTCCAGTAAATAAAAATAACCAGCCCGATTTAAAACCTTTAACTGACGCGACAAAACAGATCGGAAAGGTCTTAAAAAAGAATGATGTTGTGATTTACGAATCTACCGTTTTTCCAGGAGCAACTGAGGAAGAGTGTGTACCAATTTTAGAAAAAAATTCTAGACTTAAATTAAATAAAGATTTTTTTGTAGGGTATAGTCCCGAACGAATTAATCCTGGAGATAAAAAACGTAAACTTACTGACATTGTAAAAGTAATTTCTGGTTCTAGTTTTGAAGCTAAAAGATTTATAAATAAACTCTATAAAAAAATAATTCCCGCGGGAACTATCGTTGCCGAGAGAATAAGAGAGGCGGAAGCAGCAAAAGTTATAGAAAATATTCAACGAGATTTAAATATAGCATTAATAAATGAGCTAGCAATCCTCTTTGACAAGATGAATATCGATACAGAAGAGGTTTTAAAAATTGCAAGCACAAAGTGGAATTTTCAAAAATTTAGTCCTGGATTAGTTGGAGGTCATTGCATCGGAGTCGATCCATATTATTTAACTCATAAAGCTAAATCGATTGGATATCGACCAGAAATCATTCTTTCCGGAAGAAAAATTAACGATGGCATGAGCAAATACGTCATAGATAAGCTTTTAAGAGAAATGTCTACGAAAAAAATTAAAATTAAGGGTTCAAATATCCTAATTATGGGAATTTCTTTTAAAGAAAATTGTTCTGACATTAGGAATTCAAAAGTTATTAATATCGTTTCTCAATTAGAAGATATCGGATGTAATGTTGTTGTATATGATCCTTGGGTTGATTCTAGTCAAATAAAAAATAATTTTAATATTACTCTTACTAATAAAATTAAAGATAATTTTTTTGATGCAGTCGTTGTAGCAGTTAAACATGATGTTTTTAAAAAAATAGGTATAAAAAAAATTAGGAAGTTTGGTAGAAAAAAAAGCGTAATCTTTGATTTGAAGTATTTACTTAAAAAAAATGAAGTTGATATAAGGTTGTGAAATTTCAAAGATTAAGTCATATAAATCTCCTTTTAGATAAAGTTGAAAAATTAGAGGGGATAAGACTCCTTATTATGATAATACTCATGGGGCTATTTGACGTTCTAGGAATTGCATCAATTATGCCCTTTATGACTCTTATTTCAGATCCTGAAGTAATAGAAAAAAACAATTATCTTCTTAGTATTTATACATATTTTAATTTTAGTAATTACTCAGAATTTATTTTTTTTTCCGGTGCTATTGTTATTGCTTTAATAATTGTCTCTTCATTGTTTAAATTGGTTACAAGCTACTTAGTTTATCGATTTACATTTATGCGTGAACACAGCATCAGTGTTCGAATGTTGAAAGGCTATCTTAATCAGCCTTATGAATGGTTCTTAAATCAGCATAGCTCTGAATTATCTAAATCTTTACTAGCAGATGTTAGAGAGGTAATCGCAAGAACTTTTATAACATCTTTTTTGATAATTTCTAATTCGTTTACGGTAATTCTAATTGTCTGTTTATTAATTTATGTTGACCCAACTGTAGCTATAACCGCTTTTCTTTTTTTTGGATTTATATATTTTTTTTTGTATTTTACAGTTCGAAACTTACTTCAAAATATTGGAAAAGATAGGCTGAAAGCTAATAATGAAAGATTTAAATTTGCAAATGAAACTTTTTCATTAATTAAAGAATTAAAAATAGTAAATAAGGAAAATTCTTATCTGTCTTTATTTAGCTATGCTACAAAAAATTTCGTAAAAAAAGAAGTAATTATGCAATCTATAAGTTCGCTTCCTAAATATTTAATAGAAATGATAATCTTTGCTTCAATTATATTAATCATTCTAATAAATTTATCAGAAGATTTCTTAGTAAGTTCTATTATTCCAATTATTGCTCTTTATGCTTTTGCAGGATATAGACTAATTCCTGCTATTCAAGTGATATTTTCAAATTTATCCCTTTTTAGGTCTTCGGCTTATGTTTTAGACTTTGTAAGAGAGAAATATAGCCAACTAAATTTTGAGGATACCTTCGTTAACTCGGGTACGAGAATGAAATTTGAAAAAGAAATATTTTTAGAAAATATAAGCTTTCAATATCCAAATACAGATAAAAATACTCTTGAAGATATTTCATTGAAAATACAAGCAAACAACATCATAGGGATTATAGGAGCAACGGGAAGTGGTAAAACCACAATTATTGATATTTTGTTAGGTTTATTAAGTCCTCATAAAGGAGTTATGTATGTTGATGATGCTCTTATAGACAAAAGAAATGTTAGAGAATGGCAAAAATGCATGGGATATGTTCCTCAGGAAATTGCTTTAGTTGACGAAACAATTGCAGCAAATATAGCTTTGGGCGTCTTTGGTAAAAGTTTAAATATGGAATCTATAATTGAAGCTGCAAAGGTTGCAAATATTCATGATTTTATAACCACAGAATTAAAAAATGGTTATCATACAAAAATAGGTGAGAAAGGTATTAGACTATCCGGAGGTCAAAAACAAAGAATAGGAATTGCTAGAGCTTTATACAATAAACCAAATGTTTTAGTCTTAGATGAAGCGACAAGCGCCCTTGATGGGGAGACGGAACAAGTTGTCATGGACGCTGTAAATAATTTGGGTAGACAACTTACAATAGTGATAGTGGCTCACAGGCTAAGCACTTTATCCAAGGCAGATATTATATATAAATTAAAAGACGGTCGAATCCATTCTCAAGGGTCTTATAAACTTATGTGCGAAAAACAAGATTAAAAATATTGAATTTATAAATTTAATAATTTAGTTTAATTTTTATAAGTTAAATGCAACCAATAGTAACCAAATCAATTAAAAATAAAACAGCTGTAGTTTTCATAGCTGGATCAGCCGGAGAATTAGATTGGTTATTACCGATTTTAAATCATTTATTGGATAAAAATTTTAATATTAAGATTCTATTTTTATCGAGACACAGTTTAAGAAGTGTAAGAGAAAACAGTATGTGTAATAGGTTTATAAACCAAAAAAATAATAAAATAGAGACGGTTTTTTGCGGGGGGGGGTTTTTTGAAAAAATAGAATATTTTGCATATATTTCATATAGAATTTTTTTGAAGTTAAATCTAAAAAGAATTTTTATAATTAAGCATCTTTATTTAATTTTTGATTCTCTTTTTAAATTTTTTTTCTTAAAAAAAATTCCAAAAGATATATTGCAGTGCCCTGCTAAGAAACATTTATTCTTTTCTGAATTTCCTTCTCTCAGAAGACCTAGGGATTTATGGATTAAAAAAAAATTTAAAAACTCTTTATTCTTTTATTTTCCTCATTCCCCTCACATTTACTCCGAAGACTTAGATGAGAATTACCAGGAACCACCTTCAATAAACTTTCATAAGAATTCTTATCTTCTCATGGGGCACCCAAAAGATTACTCAGCAATAAATGATGGTCGAGAGTTAGAAAATTCCAGTTTAGAAAAAGTCTTTGTTGGGCATCCTAAATTTTCAGATAATTGGTTATCAGGGCTTAAGAAGAAAGCTAAAAATTTTCAAATTACTTTTAACGATAGAAGAAAAGTTAATATTTTAATTCTTAGTAGAGGTTATGGTAGTTACTTTAATAGGGATTCCCACGTTAAATTAGTTGAATCGACTGTAAAAACTATTGAACATTTAATACCCGAATATAATATTTTAGTAAAAAAACATCCTAGGGAGACATCATCTCATTGGAATAAACTTTCAGAACATTCGTCCTCAATACAAATTAAGAATGACCATATACTAGAATTAGCTACGAAGGCCGACTTTGTAATTTCTTTCTGGGGTTCAGGTTCCATGGATTGTTTTCTCTTGGGCGTCCCAGTAATTGAATATTGGGACCCAATTAAAAATAATAAGCAGCAAGTATTCGAAAGAGGCTCTTATACAACGATTTATCGTAAGCTTGGAATAGTACTTTCTTCAAATAGTGAAAAAGATCTAAGAAATAATATTTTAAAATTACTCGACAAAGGTTTTAAATCAGATTCTCAAGGAATGCACGCCCATTTTAATGACTTAATCTCCAGATCAAATAATTGGGACAAAAAGTTCAATGAAATATTATCGGCACATAAATTAATAGGCAACTAAAGGTTTCTAATGATTTAATAGATAAATAAACAAGCTTTAAGGTATTCAATTTATATTTTGAGAATGAGTTCTTTATCAATTAAGAATAATTATGAAAAATTTTAATATAGTCATTATTGGAGCTGGTTTATATGTATGTGGGAAAGGCACAAACGGTTTTGGGACTATACTACCCTCCATTTTTGAATGGAAAAGAAATAATATTCAATCTGGAGATGTTTACTGTGTATCAACTTCAGTTAAATCTTCAAAGGAGTTACTTCAAAAGGCTTCAGATCTTGAGACGCAGACTGGCGTCAAAATAAATTTGAAGTCTTATCCAAAATCTGGAGCAAAAGACAAAAATGCCTACAAAAAATTAATTAAAAATCTAAGCAAGCCCGCTTGCGCGATCATTGCTGTTCCAGATCATTTACATTACAAAGTTGCAAAAGATTGCTTAGAAGCTGGTCTTCATGTCTTGTTAGTAAAACCTTTTACACCTACTTATCATGAGGGCCTTGAGCTTAAAAAGCTAGCAAATAAACTCAGTCTCTATGGTGCAGTAGAGTTCCACAAACGTTGGGATAAATCAAATTTAGTATTACGTGATAAATTTAAATCTGGTGAACTCGGCACTCCTTTGAGTTGTTGGATTGAATACAGCCAAAAAAAATCTATACCTCTTAATTTTTTTAAAGATTGGGCATCTAAAACTAGTATCCTTCAATATTTGGGTGTTCATTATATCGATCTCATTCGTTTTGTAACCGGAGCTTTCCCGAAAAAAGTAATGGCAATTGGACAGAAGTCTGAAATTGTTAAACACAATATTGAAACTTATGATTCGATTCAATGTGTCATAGAATGGGAACTTTCAGGAGGCGATCGATTCACTGAAACTTTATTTACAAGTTGGGTGGATCCAGAAAGCAGTTCAGCAGTCTCTGATCAAAAAATAAAATTTATTGGTACGAAAGGACGTTATGAAGCTGACCAAAAAGAACGTGGTATAAGGACAGTCACAGATGATTTAGGTATACAACATATAAACCCTGATTTTTGTATGCCTTATGGATCGAATACAGGCTCAATATGTTGGCGTGGCTATGGAATTGAGAGCATAACCACTTTTTTGAATGATGTTATATCTTTAGAGCAAGATCAAGTTTCCCTTTCAGAGCTGCAAACCAAAAGACCAAGTTTTGAAGATGCTTTGATAAGTACAAAAGTTATTGAGTCTGCTCACTTAAGCTTGAGAAACAATTCAAATTGGGAAAAAATTAAATAATTAGATTTCTTAGAGATTTTTTGTGATTATGATGAATTGTAAATTTATTTTAAAAATTATTAGTTTAATTATTTAATTCTTATGAATATTTGTATGATTCCTGTTAGGAAAGGATCTCAAAGACTCCCAAAAAAAAATTATTTGAAAATTGGTAAACATACCATTTTGGAAATAGCTATTTTGAAAGCTATTGCATCCAAAGCATTTAAAGCAATAGTTATAAACACTGATGATCCCTCCTTGGAAAAGATAGCTTCAAGAATGGGGGTAGATTTTTACTTAAGAGATAAGCGTTTTGCATCCTCTGAAGCTACAAGCGATCAAGTAGTTTTAGATTTTTTTAACCATTATTCCGGAGATAGGGTCTTTTGGCTTAATACCGCAAGTCCATTACAAACTCTGACAGATGTAAAAAATTTTGTTGATTTTGCTCGAAAAAAAAGCTGGAAATCAGGAGTTTCTATCAATACTAATTTAGCGCATATTTTGTACAAAAGTAATCCTCTCAATTTTTTATGGAAAAATGGCTTTGCTAGAACCCAAGATTTGGAACCTGTTCAAATTTTAAATTATGCTATGATGGGTTGGCATAGATCTATGATTGATAAACTTAAAGTAGGTCAATTATTTGATAATAATACTGATTTTGTTTGCTCGTCAAAATGGAGTAGTTTTTTACTAAAAAACGAAAAAGATATGGAGCTTATAAAAATTCTTTCTAAGGTGGCTCCCGACCAAGGATTTAAATTCAAATAATATAAATTTATAGGTACGTTAAGTGAATCTTGAAAAAATTGAAACTTTATTTTCAGATCAACCTGATTTATCAAGTGGTCAAAATAAACTTACTGAGTTGAATTTTGCAAAAAGACTTAAAATTCGACATTTATTTTGGTTACTTTCTTTTGCTTTTAAAAAGATTTATAGAGTTATGCCAAAAATACTGAAAGATGTCTTCTTCTTTTTATCAATAATTCATAAGTCACCATCATCAAAGTTTTTTGCTAATACTAGATACGATGAAATAAGAACACTTATCGATATTTGGATAAGTTCTTTGACATTAAAGTTCGCTCCAATCAGTATTTTAAATGACCTAAAAAACACTTTCAGTTCGGGATTTTATTGCACTAGAGTATCAGGTATTTCTCAGCTTGATAAATTAATTGAAAATGTAATCGACTATGCGAATCCTAGCCATGCTGGAGCAAGACCTTTTTTTAAAGATGGAAAAAATATTGAGTTGGATAATTCTTTTTCTATATATTTTACTTTCTCAAAAGAAGATAATCACAAAATAAATAATTTTTTGATTGAAAATTTGGACCAAAATATTAATTATCATTTATCCGTTTTAGCTGGTTATAAATGTAAATTAAGTGATATGTCTCATTCTTTGGGGATAGTTTTTGGGGAAAATTCAAATTCTGAAATGCATCAAGACACTTATGCAAGCGTTGCAAAAGGGTTTATTTATTTACAAGAAGTAAAAGAGGGAAATTCACCTTTTGAATACTTGCAAGGTTCTTATCAAGATGCTTCTTTTAGATCGAAGAAAACAAATGAGGCAGTTATTAACGATGATACGTTTAGTTCTGGATCAACAAGATTAAGAGGAGAGAATCTAAAAACTGCAATAAAAACTTATGGGCTCAAATCTTTTATAGGAGATGAGGGAATGTTCATTTTAGCTAATACGGCGGGTTATCATAGAAAAGGAGCTCATAATTCTTCCAAACCAAGAATAATTCTGGCATGTGGTGTCAAAAGGAAAGGGTTAATTAGAAAACTATTAATAAATTTTATAGCTATATTGAAGTCTAAATTTAATCTTAATCTAAAAAGCTAATTTTATGCCTATAATAGAAGAGATAAAGGTAATAGACATTCGTGTACCTACCTCAGACACCCTAAAAGGGTCGGACCCATTCCATAAAAAACCAAATTATTCTTGTGTTCATACCCAAATAAACTTAGAAAATGGGATAAAAGGGGTGTCAGTATGTTTTACTTCTGGTGCTGGTAATGATTGGATAGCTTACGGCGTGAAAGACATTTCAAAATTGTTAAAAAACTTTGAATTTAACGATTTCATAAAAAATCCAGGCACAATTTATAAGTTTATAAATGATCATCATCAATTGAGATGGTTAGCAGACGGTGTAAATAGAATGGCACTTGGATCTGTTATGAATGCATTATGGGATGCATGGGCAAAGATTGAAAAAAAACCATTGTGGAAACTGTTAATTGATTTGCCAAACGAAAAAATAATAAAAGCAATTGATTGGCGATACATACAAGATGCTTTAACAAAAGAAGAGGCAATAGAAATTTTAAAAGAAAACTCCGATCAATTTGAAAATTTAGAAACAGCATTTATAGAAAAGGGGCCTAAAGCATATTCAACTGCTGGATGGACTGGCTTAACTGATAAAGAAATAAGTAAAACCATAAAAGCTATGATGGCTCAGGGATTTGATTGCTTTAAAATGAAGGTTGGTCAAGATTTAGCTCAAGATCAAGAAAGACTTAGGTTTATAAGAAGTATTATTGGATACGAATCCAAACTTATGGTTGATTGCAATCAAATTTGGGGTGTTGACGAGGCGATCAAATATATGAAACAACTTAAAGAATTTAAACCTTTGTGGATTGAAGAGCCCACTGCTCGTGATGATGTTCAAGGTCATATAAAAATTTCTAATGCGCTGGAAGAATTTGATATTAAGGTAGCAGCAGGTGAACAAGTTCCTTCTCCAGTAATTTTCAAACAACTTTTACAAAATAATGCTATTGGTTATTGTCAAATTGACGCAACAAGATTGGGAGGAGTAAATGACGTTTTACCAATAATTTTAATGGCTAAAAAGTTTAATGTTCCGGTTTGTCCTCATGGCGGAGGAATAGGTTTATGTAATATGATCGTTCATTATGCTATTTGGGATCAAATAAAAGTTTCTGGTCATTCGAAGGATCAAGTCGTAGAGTATATCGAATTTCTTCAAAGTGAAGTTTTTATAAATCCCGTTAAAATAAAAGATGGTCATTATGTTACGCCGACAGCTTATGGTTGGGGATTAGAGATGAAAGATAATTTTTTTAATAATCATATTTATCCAACTGGCTCAATATGGAAAAACAGAGTTGCCTCAGGCAGCATTACTTTTTTGCCTTAAAATATTAATGATGAATAATTTAATGGAAGTGCTTTTTGGTTCAGAGGAAAAAAATTGAGCAAGAATTATGACGTTGTAATTAGATGTAAGAATGAAATGGATTGGCTTCCAAGAGTAATTTCTTCAATTAATAATCAATCTTTAAAGCCATCTAATATTGTTGTTGTTGATAATTCTAGTGAGGACGGTTCTTTGGAATACGCTGAGAGTAAAAATTGTATTGTAGTTGAATATGATAAAAAACATTTTAACTACAGCTATGCATTAAATTTAGGTTTAAATGAAACGATCGAAGAAGAGGTGCTTATTCTTTCAGCTCATTGCGAACTAGTTACTAAACAGTCTGTTGAAAACATGATTGACATAAGACAAAAATATAAAGCTGCAGGCGTATATGGAAGGCAAATACCTACAAAAAATAGTAATCCCATAGATACAAGAGACTTAATAACTGTTTTTGGAAGAGAACGTATAGTCTTTAAAAGTTATCCTTTTTTTCATAATGCATTTTCTTTAATAGAACGTTCTGCTTGGGAAGATTGTCCTTTTAATGAAGATCAGAATGGCGTTGAAGATCGCTTTTGGGCAAGAGAGCAGACCTTAAAAGGAAGAAAAATTATTTACGAACCCGAATCAATTGTTTTTCATGAGCATGGTCTTAATCAAGGGTCTTCAATTGAAAGAGCAATAAGAGTGTGTGATTCATTAGAAGAATTTCATAAAGACGATATATTTCAGTGGCCAAAATTTAAAAAATACAAATAACTACTTTTAAATCAATTTCACCCATTTTAAGATAAAACTTTAGATATGAGATACCCCAAAACGACTATTCCTTATAGTAGACAGGACATTTCTAATAACGACATTAAAGCTGTTATTAAAACTCTTCGTTCGGATTTTCTTACTCAAGGACCCAAGGTTCCCCTATTTGAAGAAAATGTAAAGAATTACTGTGGAGCAAGTTATGGGGTAGCAGTTAACAGTGCTACTTCTGCACTCCACATTGCTTGTCTAGCATTGGGTTTAGATAAAAAAGACTGGCTTTGGACTAGCCCTAATTCTTATGTTTCATCAGCTAATTGTGGACTTTATTGCGGAGCCAGTGTTGATTTCGTTGATGTTGATCCAAAAACATACAATATATCGATTCCAGAACTAGAAAGAAAATTAGTTTTAGCCAAAAAACAAAATAAACTTCCAAAAGTTTTAGTTGCAGTTCATTTCGCTGGACAGTCATGCGATATGAAAAGCATTTTTAATCTTAGTAAAAAATACGACTTTAAGATAATTGAAGATGCCTCTCATTCGATAGGAGGAAAGTATCTAAACCAACCCATAGGCTCTTGTAAATACTCCAGTATTACCGTTTTTAGTTTCCATCCTGTAAAAATAATTACAACTGCCGAAGGAGGCCTTGCAACTACAAATTCAAAAAAGTTAGCTAATAAAAT
>CESP01030228.1_pt1 | contig 18290 bp, 18 predicted proteins | sample 531211 | NCBI WGS metagenome assembly CESP01 (sample SAMEA2622074, study PRJEB7988) | marine metagenome | biome: marine biome (ENVO:00000447); feature: surface water layer (ENVO:00002042); material: "saline water (ENVO:00002010), including plankton (ENVO:xxxxxxxx)" | depth 5 m | reverse complement strand
TAAGTTTTTGCCTCTTAGTAATGATTTTGCTGCAACACAATAGGAACATCTTTGTTTTGAATAAATAATATATTTAGACATTTTCAGGATTTTCAGGAATCTCTTTTTCTTGAATTTCTTCTTCGATTAAAATGTCCTTTTTCTTAATACGAGTAGCATTGCTCTTATGGCAAATGAATATTTCTTGGCCTTGTACAAATTCAGTGGTAACAAAATCGCATTCAGATTTTAATTCAGTTAATTTTGCTTTCCTTTCTTCTTCGAATTTTGATGCATCAGTTGATGCACAAGTTGAAAGTAAGAGTGATAATATGGAATAAGATAAAATTTTGATTAGGTTCATATATGAGTAATAAGATTTTAACAATTGACCAAGGGACTACAAGCACCAGATCAATTTTATTTAATGAAAAATTGGATATTTTGGAACAATGCCAATGCGAATACCCTCTCATTTATCCAAAAGATGGTTGGGTTGAAATTGATCCTGGCGTTCTTTTGTCATCTGTAAATAAAACAACATCTAAATTTAAAGATATTCCATTGTCAAAAGTAGCAATTACAAATCAACGAGAAACAACTATCGTTTGGGACAGGAAAACCGAGAAACCTATTTACAATGCTATAGTGTGGCAAGATAGAAGGACCAGCGCTTATTGCGATTCTATTAAGTCAAAGGAAGTCGAACAATTGATTACCTCTAAAACAGGCCTACTATTGGATCCATACTTTTCAGCAACAAAAATTAGGTGGATTTTAGATAATGTTGATGGAGCTTTACAAAAAGCTAAAAATGGTGAGCTTTGTTTTGGAACTGTTGATACATATTTAATGTTTAAATTATCAAATGGAAAAATATTTAAAACTGATTATACCAATGCATCTAGAACACTGTTATTTAACATAAAGACATTGAGGTGGGATCAGAAATTATTAGATCTTTTTGACATACCTATCTCAATGATGCCTGAAGCTGTTCCATCAGATGATAATTTTGGAGACATTAACTTTTCAAATAACCCATCTATTAATGCAGTAATGGGAGATCAACATGCTGCTCTATTTGGACAAAATTGTCTTAAAGCTGGGCAAATGAAAAGTACCTATGGAACTGGATGTTTTTTAATGTTGAATACTGGAGATAAGCCAATCTATTCAACAGATGGTTTACTTACAACTCTTGCTTTTCATTGGAATGGAGATTGCCACTATGCAATTGAAGGAAGCATCTATTCTGCTGGAACAATTGTTCAATGGCTTAGAGATGGGCTAAAACTAATACATGAATCAAGAGATTGTGAAAAATACCTGGATCCAAATTTTCAAACCAATAACGTCATATTTACACCAGCATTTAACGGTCTTGGGGCTCCATTTTGGAATTCTAGAATAAGGGCATCGTTTGATGGCATCACCAGAGATACATCAAAAGAAGACCTTATTACAGCTTCTTTAGCATCAATAAGCTATCAAACAAAAGAAATAGTAGATTGTTTATTAAATATTGGAATAGAAATTAATGAACTGAAAATTGATGGAGGGATGTCAGTAAATAAGTGGTTCCAAAAACATCTTGCAACCACTATTAATAAAAATGTATTAATTCCATCTAATACAGAATCAACAGCTCTAGGAGTTACAATAATGTCATTAATGAATGCTGAATTAAGTAATGTAGATATATTTAATGGTATATCATTTAATAAAGTCGAGCCGGATGCTTATTTAAAAAGTTACGTAGATGAAGATAATAAAAAATGGCGCAATAACTTACTAAAAAAATTAAATCCATCTCCGAGTAGTTAGCTTATATTTTTCCCAGTCCTTTTTAAATTTTTCAGTCAATTTATCTTCTTCATGCTTTATCCATGTAGATTCTATTATGAAGAAAAATATAACTGGTACGATAAACGTAGAAAGTGATTGTGAAAAAAAACAAACTGATAATAAGATGCCAAACATACCAAGATAAATTGGATTTCTAGAGTAACTAAATGGTCCAGTCGTAACTAGTTTTTCGGGCTCACCATCTGGAACATAGGTGGTTTCAAATTTATTTAACTCTAAGAATGAAAAAACAATCAGGCCAATACAGGAAGCTAGCAAAACTAAGCCTAACAGGAGATTTATGCCTATAGGGATCGGTACTGTAAATATTAAAACGAATTGAACTATTAGGCATGCTAATGTAATAACAGGAGGAAAATTTGGTTTCATCAGAATAGTTTAAGTTTTTTTTAAAATAAGGAAACCCCAATTAAGGGGTTTCATATCCTTCTAATTGAAAAAGGGCAATTATTAGAAAGATCACATAAGTAGTTTTAGCAAGTTAGATAATTCTGGAAGAATCTAATACTTGCAAGGGTGAAAAGACATTAACTCCCCTATAAATAACCTGCCATCAACTACACATGACTAAAATCGTCTTGAAATAGAAAATCTTGCATTCATAGATTCACCTACAGTAACTTGATGTGAACTATGTGAATGTGGGAAATAAACCTCATCGCTAAGATTCTCTAAATTCATTCTAATGCTTATGTCATCTGACATATCGTAATAAGCAGAGAAATCAATTCTTGTATATTCTGGAAGAACACGGTCTGGGTTATTATTACCGATATTTGATTCACCCTGTTGAGTGAAACCTATACCCCATCCAAATTTATCGTTAACAACATACTGTGCGAATACATTCAAGGTATGATCTGGAATTTCTCTAGGCTCACCACCAGAACTTGTTTCACCCTCTAATGCACTGTATCCAGCTAAAACACTGAGTCTCTCAGATAATTGACCTTTGAGTTCAATTTCAAACCCTTCGACTGTTAAACCAATAACTTCAGATGTTTCGCCTGTATCACTATCTCTAGTTGCTCTAACTTGCTCACTATCAAACATACTGGCAGTTAGACTTAAGTTATCATTCAGAGCCCACTTAAGGCCAAATTCGGTATTTTCAAAAACATCGGCATCCAATCTTGAATCACTTTCTTTTAATTTCTTAAATTGCTCACCAGATCTAGGCAGAAAGCTTTCACTATAACTGTAATAGACAGACATATTCTCATTTGGCTTATACACTAAACCCATTCTTGGCGATATATTCTCATCTACCTTAGAAGTAACATTGCTTGAAAGAACATCATTTACAGAAATATCAAAATTATCAAATCTAGCTCCAAGCATAACTTTAAAGTTCTCTGTAAGGTCAATTTGATCCTGTACAAAAAGTGATGTAACACTAATTGCTGAAGTTGTAGAATTATTTAAGTCAGCAGTAAAATCATTCGAAGTTGCTAAGCCAGCTGAATTTATTGAAAAATTCATTGGGTTTGTAACATTAAATACTTCATTATCATCTTCTGTTGTAGACCAAAATGTGTTGTATCTAAAGTTTTTGTTATCGGTGTCAATTGCTTCTGCACCAATCATAAATGTGTGTTTTGCAAAACCATTTAAAAATGCTGAATCAAACTCACTAATAAAGTTAGCTGAGAACATAAAGTTATCTCTCTCAGTAGGATCACTGTAACCATCCATGGTTACAAGAGTTCCATCGTAGCCAGATGCATAATAATTTTGATAGAATTTTTCAAAACTACTTGATTGCATTGAAACAACCACTTTTTGATTTTCATTCATTTTGTGATCTAAGTTAGCTCTAAAGATTGATGCTTCAAGAGTTTGTATATTGACTCCTTCTTCACCAAAAACTATATCTTTAAGCGATTCATCCGGTACGCCATTTAATGTAGGTATACCTCTATCTATAAACCTTTCATGGTCAGCATACTCGTAGGATAGATCAATAGTTGTTTTATCATCGAGCTTTACTCTTAACGTTGGATTTATTCCAAATCTCTCACCGTCATAAAAGTCTCTGTGATTAGCCAAAGAATCTGTATGAATATTTAACCTCAAAGCTGAGTTTGAGCCAGCAGCAATATTAACATCAGCTGCCAGATCAAATGAACCAAATGTATCAGTTCCTAAATCTATAGATCTAAAGTCTTCTCCAATCATTGCTTTCTTAGAAACTCTATTAATTATTCCACCAGTTCCTCCTCTACCAAACAATAAAGCATTTGGACCTCTTAGTATTTCAACCTGCTCAACATTATAGAGAGAACGATAATATTGAACATCGTCTCGTAATCCATCTTGAAAAAAATCAGCTGTTGATCTAACACCTCTAAAGACAACAGCATCTCTATGGCCCTCACCTTGTGATGTATTTACACCAGGTGTATATCTAATAAGATCACCTATTTCACGAAAACCTTGTCTTTTAATATCCTCATCAGTAAAAATTGATACTGTTTGTGGTACATCAATAACAGGAACAGGTGTTTTCAGTGCTGCAACTTGATCAGCTTGAAGCACGTTCCCCTTAATAACTAACTCCTCTACATCATCACTACTTTCCTGTGCATAAAGATTAATCGTTAATAAACTTATTCCTACTAGCATCAGTATTCTTTTATATATATTCATTGTTTTCCCTCAATGAGATTAATTCTCATTTGCGTATAGTAATGAGAATGATTCTCATTTGCAACAAAAAAGATCAATAAAATGCAATTAATTTAATACAATAGATCTATGTCTATATTAAAAACATTTGGTGTTAGTAAAAATGGGTTCCTTCCAGAAAATATCCCATCACGATTTATCAAGAATCAAACCACTGCCACAACCATTATTGACGAACTTTCTCAAGAATTACCTAAGCTTATGTTAACTAATAAATTAAGATCAAAGATAGATGCCCTATCGTCAAATAAGTTAGATTTAAATATAAAAAATTTTAATAATGATGAGCTATCTTTACTGTTTTCACAATTATCTTTTCTAAGTCACGCATATATATTGGGTGATGAAAGCCCCTCTTCGAAACTGCCTGCATCTCTATCAACTCCATGGGTACAAATCTCAAAGCACTTTCAAAGACCGCCTGTATTAAGTTACTCGTCATATTGTTTATCGAATTGGTACAAGATAGATATCAATCAAGATATCGGTTTAGATAATATTGCGTTGATTAATAATTTTTTAGGTGGCATAGACGAAGATTGGTTTGTAACTATTCATGTTTGTATAGAAAATGCTGCAGGTCCAGCAATCAATTCAGCCTATAAAATTATTTCAGATAATTTATTTCGAGACGAGGATAAGCTAATACATCATCTAAATCGTATTTATAAATCTTTAATTGATATCAATGAAATTTTTAGGTTGATGCCAGAAAAATGCGATCCTTATATTTATTATCACAGAGTTCGGCCATACATTTTCGGGTGGAAAAATAATCCAGATCTTCCAAATGGAATTATCTATGAGGGTCATTATGACAATAAGCCTCAAAAGTTCAGAGGTGAAACTGGGGCACAGAGCTCAATAATTCCAACACTTGATGCACTTTTTGCAGTAAATCATGAAAGAGATGAATTAAAAGATTACTTGGATGAAATGAGGCTCTATATGCCTAAAAAGCATCGATCTTTTATTGAATATATTGAAAGTAACACAGCATTTGGTGACAAAGAAATTTCAAGCAAAATAGTTTCTATAAAAAATAAATGTTTAGATCAGATGACCATTTTTAGATCACAACACTTGCAGTATGCATCAGACTATATTCATAAACAAAATGTAAAAAGTACCCTTTTCGGTTCCGGTGGATCTGTTATAAGAGGTACTGGAGGAACACCATTTATGAAATACTTAAGAAAGCATCGAGATGAAACTGACAAAAGTAAAAGAAAATAAGCAAATTGTGACAATCTTGTAAGATCATCTGCTAACTGTTGATTCTGTATATATTGGCCCCACTATTAACTAATGAAAATTAAATCTTCTTTTCTAGCAATAGCGTCTTTAATATTTATAACTGCTTGTGGCGGTGGCGGTGGCGGTGGTATGGGCGACAGCTCATATGGTCCTACTCCAGCACCAACTCCAGCACCAACTCCAGCACCAACTCCTGCACCGACTCCAGCACCAACACCTGCACCAACACCTGCACCTACTCCAGCACCTTCAACTAGCTTGGATGGTAAATTAATACTGATTGATCCTGTAAGGACTGCAGATGTTTTTTTAGATTCAAATAAAAACTATACAAAAGATGATGGGGAACAATCAGTAGAATCGGATCAAACGGGAAACTTTTCAATTGAACCTGCATCTGGTACCGATGGATATCTAGTATCTATGGGTGGGATAGATAATTTAAGTGGCGAAGCGTTACCGTCTGACATGTATTTTGTATTGGATCCAATTACAACGGCTCAAAGTCAAATAATAAGCCCGTTAACAAGTTTGTACCATTATTATAACAATGAATATAATCAGGATTTCTCTACATTTAAAGAACGTCTTAATATCAATCAAAACTTTATGATTAGATTCGATAATTATGAAAATCTTGAAAATTTAATTGAACAGAATGCAGCAACAATAGGACTTCAAATTTCTATAGTAGTTATATCTTTAAGTGATGCCTTAAGCGAATATGGTGTCACAAAAGACATGGTTTATAAATCTTTAGCTTATATGCTAAACGAAAGAACATCCTCCTCTGAAACAAGCTTAGGTGATACAACAAGCATTGTTACATTGCTAAATAATCTTATTGATAGAGAGGGTGTAACAGCTTGGTCAGCAGATCAACAAATAGGAATGTCAGCAATACTCTCATCGGCATTACAAGAAATATCATTCGTTCCCCAAGGGGACTTCTCTGCAAGATTATTAGCAGGTGAATTTATGCATATGTATTGGGGAACAGATAGTTCTGATTTCCTACCCGCATTACGAGCAATAATTGCTGATCCAACTGATCAATCCCTTTTAAATCTCTACTTGGAAAGAGCCTCCTTCGCTATTATGGCAGGACCTCCTGCGGGTTATGTAAGTATTGAAAGCTACCTCAATAATACAACTTATGAGGTGTCTGCTAATGGAAGCAGTAATTATATAGTTGATGGAGTTAATGCAGACACAACTTCTTTAGTGATTTATGCAAGGGTTGGCGATACGATAGTATTTGAGCCCACCTCTAATAGCGTATTTACCAGTCATCCATTCGAAATTTCTACAACAAAGAATGACACCGGAGGATCCGATAATATTGGTTCAGATCAAGGATGGGATCAGTCAACTCATACTTTGGTAGTTTCAGATAATACGCCTACAACCTTATACCCTCACTGTGGAATACATTCAGGGATGTATACAAATGGCACGATACAAATCGTTACTGAGTTTGATATTAATAACATAGATGTGAATAGCGATACTCAAGCCCTGCAAGTTAAGGGTACAGTTAAAACCGGGTCATATACTGGAGCATCAGGCTATACGTATGATGTATACCTTAAAACCACGGGAACTGACGAACACCAACATACATTTGTTCAATATCCAGGGTTAACTTTCTATATGGGAAGCAACCAAGGGTATCATGGAGCATCAGCGCCAAAATCTAATGTAACTGAGTTTAAACCTAAATCACATTATGGTTCAGACTCTGGTGGCATCCCATATAGTAATGAGTAGTATCACTCAATTACTATATTTATTTCGTTAGAAATTAAGGGGCTTGAATGAGGGATATGAACGTAATTCCCAAGCAATAGTCGTAATCTGTGTTTACCAGGTGGTAATGAAATAAGAGTTTCTGTTTGACCTAGACCGAAATGAATATAATTCTCATTGGCTGGAATAGGAAGAGCGAAATCAGGTAGTGGAGCATTTATAATAAGATGATGATGCCCAGTATTAGGAATATCATAACCAGCAGGGGCAACACCAAAATCACTTAATCCAAATTTAATTATAAATTCACAATTGACAGTATCGCCATCTAAAATTATAACTTCACAGTTAACAGTTTCTCCGTCAGACGGAGTAATGAAATATAGTTTTGGCTCTGCTTGAATATGAAGCAACACAGAAAACATTAAAATAATGTATTTTTTAATAATCCCTCTCCTATTAAAAATTTATTAACACCAATATCAACATATTGATCTAATTCTAATTTACTTGAAAATCCAGATTCTGCAATTATTTTTTTTGGATTAAGATCCTTATGATATTTATTAAGCAATGATTCACAATGGTTAATATTGGTTGTAATCGTTTCCAAGTTTCTATTATTTATGCCAATTAATTTAAGCTCACTTCTTAGAACTTTCTCTAATTCACTTTCTTTATGAAATTCTAGCAAAACGTCAAGATTTAAATCTGAAGCGATACAACTGAAATCTAAGATTTCTTCTAATGATAAACTCTCGGAAATAAGCAAAATACAATCTGCTCCAAACGCTTTTGATTCATAAATTTGCCATTCATCAACTATGAAATCTTTTCTGAGAATCTTCACGTCAACCTCAGATTTTATATTTCCTATATCATTTATATCTCCTCCAAAATAATGTTGTTCTGTGAGGACAGAAAGAATGCTAAAACCTGATTTTTTATAAGATAGAGCATTTTCGACTGGATCATAAATTTTGACAATTTGACCTGCCGATGGTGATGATTTTTTTGTTTCTGGGATAATCTTATATTTGCTTTTGGAAGATTCTAATTTTCTGAAGAACTGCGGTTTTTCCTTAGTACAAACATTCTTCATTAAATCATTAATAGAGATAGTTGATTTAAGTGATATTAAATCGTCTCTTTTCTTATCTGTAATTTCTTTTAGGACATTCATGATTTAGATAAGGTTGCAAATCTATTTAGAAGAAGTAACGTTCTTCCAGAATTCAGGATAGATTTTGATTTTATAATTCCGTCATTAATAGTCTCTACCAAGTTAAGCATATATAAAGCTACACCTGAATTAATAGCTACCATTTCAGAGGCTGCACATCTTTTACCGTTTAATACATCAACACCCAATAAATATGCTTCTTCACCTGTATTGCATTGTATTTCAGCAAGATTACCGCACTTTATTCCATAGCTCTCGGGGTCAAATGTCCATTTTTTAATTTTACCCCTTTTGATTTCTGTTACCTTACTTGTATTTGTGATTGAAAACTCGTCTATACCATCATTTGAAGTTACAACTATTCCGTGTTCTATCCCTTTTTTTTGTAATACTTTACTTATAGGATCATGAAGATCCTCTGATGAAGTTCCTATTATCTGAAATTTGGGATGCAATGGATTAACGAGTGGTCCAATAACATTAAAGATTGTTCTTTTTCCAATATTTTTTCTTGCTTCAGCAACATATCTAATAGATTTATGGAAATTTGGAGCAAATAAGAAACCAATATTCAATGTGGTATAAATTGACAAAATTTTATTTAAGTCTAGATCAAGGTTAATACCAGATCTTTGAAGAAAATCTGCACTTCCTGATTTACTAGTTATTGCTTTGTTGCCGTGCTTTAAAACTTTTCCGCCTGCTTCAGCAATTACAAAACTTGATATTGTTGAACAATTAAAGATATTTAAATTTGTCCCTCCTGTGCCACAAGTATCAATATAATTGTCATCAGGTATATTGATAGATTCAAGTCTATTCATAAGCACATTTGATAGGCAACTTAAAACGTATTCATTAATACCCTCATCATTTATGTTAACGAGTATTTTCTCTTGATCTTCTAGTTCAATTTGGTCACTCAATAAATGTTCAAAATAAAAGGTTAATTCCTCCTTATTATTCATAGGGTCTTTAATGAGTGATGAGAAATCTTTCATATTAGATCAAGAAAGTTTTGAATTAACTTTGATCCTTGTTCGGTGAAGATTGACTCTGGATGGAATTGAATGCCTATAACAGGATAATCTTTATGTTTTACAGCCATGATTGTTTTATTTTTTTTGTCTTCAGTCCATGCAATTATTTTTAGATCATTTGGAAGAGATGAAACCTCAATTGCTAGACTATGGTATCTCATTACGTGGTAAGGATCTTTAACATTGAAAAATAAGGAATCTTTGTTATGTGATACCAAAGATGTCTTACCGTGCATTATGCTGTTCGCAATAACTATCTTTCCTCCAAAAGATTGTCCTATCGCTTGGTGTCCAAGACATATTCCTAAAATAGGTTTAGTTTTATAGAAACTTTTAATTACATCCATACTTATGCCAGCATTTGTAGGGTTAGATGGTCCTGGACCAATAACAAACGCATCGAAATCCATCTTCATTAGTTCATCTATTGTTGTAGCGTCGTTTCTTATAACCTCTACGCTTTGCTCAAGCATTTGAAATTGATGCTCAATATTAAATGTAAATGAATCGTAGTTATCAATTAGACATATATTCATTCGTATTTCAGGGCCTCGATAAAAACTGCAAGTTTTGACTCTGTTTCATTCCATTCATTTTCTGGTATGGAGTCAAAAACAATACCTCCTCCTACACCAACTGTTAATGAATCATCTTTATGTAAGGCTGTTCGAATGACAATTGCAGTGTCCAGTGAACCATTAAAACCAAAGTAACCAACTGATCCACCATAAATACCTCTATTACGTTTTTCAAGATCATAAAGGATTTCCATAGCTCGAATCTTTGGTGCTCCACTTAAAGTGCCTGCAGGAAGAGCGGCAGTCATACAGTCTACTGAAGTTACTTCGTCTTTCTTTTCTCCGATTACATTTGAAGTCATATGCATAACATGTGAATATTTTTCAACTATCATCATTTCATCAACCTGGACAGAACCTGGCTTGCATACTTTCGATAAATCATTTCTAGCTAAATCGACTAACATCATGTGTTCAGATTTTTCTTTTTCATCTTCAATAAGATCTATTTTATTTTTTAGATCCTCAGAAGAAGTATTTCCTCTTTTTCGGGTCCCAGCTATAGGTCGAATTGTCACTTTATTATCTTGATTCTGTACAAGTATTTCAGGTGAAGAACCAATGATTCTAAAGGAAGGAAAATTCATATAGAACATATATGGTGAAGGGTTTATTAACCTTAGAGCTCTGTAAAGAGTGAAAGGATCATAAGACCCTTTAAATGATATCTCTTTAGACAGAACAGCTTGCATAATTTCTCCATTATTTATTAGCTGTTTAATTTGCTCGATTTGTTTTAAATATTTCTTTTTTTCAACATTGGAATTGTATTTAATATCTTTATCTATTTTGGTAATTTTATGCTTAATAGAAGGTTGCAAGCTATAAATTGCATTCTCAATTTCGCTTATTCTTTTTTCAGCATTATCGTAACCTTCTTCAGAAAGGTTTGTAGTCGTAACAACAATATAAAATGAACCTTTGAAGTTATCGAATACTATAATTTCATCACAATATAAGAGTGATATTAACGGAGTTTTTGATTCTTCAAAATTAAAATGCGGCTCAATATGTTCGAAAGATTCGTACGCAAAATAACCAACTAAACCTCCTAAAAAGCTAGGCATTCCATCTATATTGGGAGCATAAAATTTATTTGTTAGTTTTTTTATATATTCATAGGCATTAGGTACCTTTTCTCTTTTTTTATCATTTTTATTTGATATAACTAATTCATTTTTAAAAAAGTCATAACGTATAGATGTTGGTAAACTCATAATTGAATACCTGCCTTTTTTTTCATCAGTTTTAGCAGATTCAAATAAAACTGTATTTTCCATATTCTGATAGTTCGAGTAGACATATAAAGGGCTTATTAAGTCAGCAATAATTTCTTTATATACTGGTATATGGGTGAAACCTTGTTGTGAAAACTCAATAAATTGAGATTTATTCATTTTTTATGGCCTCAATAATTGGTTTTAAATAAACTTGCAGTTTTTTATTTGGATTGGTAACTGATAACTTTTCAACGATGCCGCTACCAATAACAATTCCATCAGTTAAATTCTTAAATTGATTTACTTGGGTTTCAGATTTAATTCCAAAACCTGTAATTACTGGAATATTAGTTATTGAGCGTAAAAAATTTATTTTTTCTGAAACTTCATTCATATCTATGTTTGAGAGACCGGTTACACCGCGTTGGGTTATGTAATAAATAATGGAAGGATTATTTTTTAAGCCATACATGATATTCTCTTCGCTTGATGTGGGTGCAATGAGCTGGATAGTTTCAAGATTATGTTGATGAATAGTTCTAAATATAGATGATTCTGTATTAGGCAGATCAACAATAAGGAAGCCATCAACTCCTGAAGATTTTGCATTTTTACAAAACTCATCTATTGAGGGCTGTATAAAAGAATTTGTATAGCCCATTAAAATTATTGGTGTATTTGATTTTTTTTTAAATTTTGTGATCAGGCTTAATAATTCGCTTATTTTAAAATTCTTTTTTATTGATTCATGGTGAGCTTTTTCAATTACTTTTCCTTCAGCAATAGGGTCACTAAATGGGACACCTATTTCAATCATATCTGCTCCTAATATGTCTAATTGTTCAAGTGACTCAGCAAAAACAGTATTGTCAGGATAGCCACCGACAATATACGGAATAAACCCTGTTAAATTAAGGGATTTAAGGTTATCAAATACTTGTTTTATCATGATTCATTATTGAATAAAGATCTTTATCCCCTCTACCAGACATATTAACTACTACATTTTCATTGGCCTTTGGATTTTTAATGTGGTGTAAATATGCAATGGCATGAGCCGTTTCTAGGGCTGGTATGATGCCTTCAATTTTTGATACCCTATAAAATGCTTCTAGTGCTTCTTCATCATATACTTTGACGTACTTTGCTCTTTTTTTATCAGCCAAATAAGAATGCTCCGGTCCTACACCTGGGTAATCGAGTCCAGCAGATATTGAATTAGTTTCTAAGATTTCCCCTGACTTATTCTGTAATATATATGTTTTAGATCCATGTAATACCCCTACTGACCCATCATTTATAGAAGCACTCCCAACATCATCAGAATTTCTACCACCTGCTTCAACGCCTATTAAATCAACCTCTTTATCTGGAATGAATGGATAAAAAACACCCATTGCATTAGATCCGCCGCCAACACAAGCTATTACCTTATGAGGCAATGATTTGAATTTTTCTATGCATTGATTTTTTAATTCAACTCCAGCAATAGCATTAAAGTCTCTTACTATTGTTGGGTATGGGTGGGGGCCTGTTACACTACCTATGATGTAATGAGTATTATCTACGTTAGTCACCCAATCTCTTATTGATTCATTTAAGGCATCTTTTAATGTGGCTGTGCCAGATGATACTGGAATAATTTTAGCTCCTAATACGCCAATCTTAAATACATTTAGTTCTTGTCTTTTAATATCTGTTTCACCCATGTAGATTGTGCAATCTAATCCTAATTTGGCACAGATCGTTGCTGTTGCTACACCATGTTGCCCTGCTCCTGTTTCAGCAATAATTCTGGTCTTACCCAATTTCTTAGCTAGGAGTGCTTGGCCTACTGTATTGTTAATCTTGTGTGCACCTGTGTGATTTAGATCCTCTCTTTTAAACCATATTTGTGTTCCTAATAGCTCAGAATATTTTTCTGCATAATAAAGTGGCGAAGGTCTGCCAACATAATCTCTATAAATTTCATTCAATTCATCATTAAAATCAGAGTTACATTTTATGTCTGCATATAAATCATCAAGCTCATTAAGTGCATGAGATAAGGTTTCAGGAATGAAGAGACCACCAAAATTACCAAAGTATCCTTTATTTTCCACTTATCTTTCCTAATTTCATTATTAACCTTTCATCTTTTATACCTGGTTTAGTTTCTAATTTTGAATTTAGATCTACACCCCAAACATTCATATTAATCAAGTTTTTAATATCACTAAGGCCTATGCCACCAGCAATCATTACCTCATTTAAATTTGTACCAGATAGCTTGGTCCAATCAAATTTATTTCCGGTTCCACCAAGGCCTCCTTCCATATTGTCGATCAAGTATTTATGTTTATTAATATTAAATAAATGCTTGTTATGATTTTGTTTCAAAGTTGTTACAGATAGTGGAATAAGTAGTTTATGTTCAAAGTATTCTTCATATAGTTTTCCGTATATCTGAAATGTTGTATTAGGCGCTTCACTTAAAATTGTGTTAAAAATATTCTTATCAGTATTTTTTATAAGACATACAAACTTTTCATCAAGATTATATTTTTTAGACATCCTTAAGGCCCATCTATAATCTACGTATCTTGGACTTTCACTTATAAAATTAAAGCCCAATAAATCAATATTAGCTTCAAGCAAATTTACAATATCTTTCTCTCGGGTAACCCCGCAAACTTTTATTTTCATTTTTATTTATTATTTAGATTGAGGGTCCTTGTCAGATTCAGCAGATCTGCCTCGCCAACCAGCTTTATCAAAAAGTCTTAAGTAAACTAGTTGATCATGATCGCTTTCATTAAGAACTTTAACGTAATCACCCTCTTCAGCAAGTATCACATCACCTGCAGCAAGAGCATATTCGTCTTTGTGCATAATTCCATGTGATGGATCATGTCCATGACCATCTTCAGTATTTGCATATTCAACAACTTCCATAAAACCCCTACCAGTAATAACAACATATATAACTTCGCTTTCTAGAAGCCTGTGCCCATAGGTGGACATACCTGGTTCAATAACAGTTTTACTTGCAACTAATTTTGTTAGAAGATCATTTGTCCAGACTGTGTAGCTTTCATCTTTTTTTTCAGCGACACCACCTACACGAAAATTTACATATTTTTTAGCCATCTTGGTTCTTAATTTTAAAGAGAATTTCCTATATTACAAATGTTAACGCCAAATAAGAGGATTCTTTAAATGTTTTTCCATTTCTTGTTGAATAACAAATAAACTTTTTTGTGGTCTCAAATAAACTTTCATCTCTGTAAATTTCATTTCATCATTCCATTGGAATGTATCAATTCCATTAACTTGAATTCCATCAATTTCGCAATTAAATTCAAGCATCGCATTATTGTCATTTTTTATTTCTCTAACATATTGGAAATTTTCTGCTCCCAGGAAAGCTTTACTTGCTGCAATTAAGTATAAAAAACCCATATGTTTATCTTTAGGACGATGAACTACAGGTGAGAAAAAAGTAAAGCCATCATCTAGCGTGTTATATAGCAAATTATAATCAGCGTCTTTTAAAGACTTATGCCAATTAATTACTGGATCGGTTGTTTTTTGCATACTCATCAACTTCTCTCCAAACCCTTATTATATTCTCTCCAAGAACTTTTCTAATATCTGAAACAGAATAACCCCTTTTATGCATTTCGTTAATTAAATTAGGAAAATTAGATACATCTTTTAATCCAATTGGAAATGAATCTCCAAAACTGTCAAAATCTGACCCTATACCAATATGGTTAATTCCAACTAATTCAACTACCCTATCTATATGATCAACAACATCTTCAACTGTGGCAAATAAGTAATCATTTTTAGTTAGCTCGGTAGAAATGTTGTTGCTAATTAAAAAACTTGATCCAAAATTAATATTAATAACTCCTCTATTTTTTGCTAATTGAATAATCATCTCATCTGAAACATTCCTTTCCCAGCCAGGTGTAAAATGTCTTAAAAATGAATGACTGGCAATAACCGGTGACTTAGAAAATTGCAATGCCTGAAGGAAAGCCTCATCCGATACATGGGAAATATTTATCATCATTCCAATATCATTCATTTCTTTAATAAGCTCTAATCCAAAAGGGCTTAGGCCGCCCCATTTTTTATTAGAGTCATATGAAGAATCACTTATGTGATTACTTTTTAAATGTGTTAACGTAATGTATCTTATACCTCTGTCATAGAAATACTTTACTCTTTCAAGTTTTCCCTCAATTGCAGCACCATTTTCCATGCCTAACGCAATACCAATTAGATTTTGTCCTGGCAGATTACCTACATAAACATGATCTTTTAAAATAAAAAACTCGTTAGGTGACTCGTTTACTATTTTCTCTACCATATCAATAAGATTATTAGCTAGTTTAAAACTTGTTTTATTGTTTTCGGTTTCAGATGGAAGATAAATCGCAAAGAAAGGAATATTTAACCCTCCGGCAAGAGCTTTTGGATAATCAAAGTTAAGAGAGGTATCTTTAGCAATATTTTCATACAAATTGTTGTCTACTAGTTGAGAAGTCAATTTGTAAGGAATATTGATATGGGCATCAACAATTAAACTATTCTTAGCAAAGTCATTAGCATCGAATTCTGAGTTACATGAAAATAAAAATAAAAGAAGAATGTAGGAGAAGAATTTATTCAAATCTTCCTCCTGCTAATTTATTTCCGATAAATTTAATGACACTGTTTGGCATAAGTCCAAGAATAAATACTAATACTTTATAAATAGTTCCCGGTATAACAATCTCCTTTTTATTTAAAAGTCCATTTATTCCAGCTTCTGCAACTGCATCAGCTGACATTTTCATAAATGATGGAACTTTATCCATTTGCTCTTGAGTGCCACTAACTGAGTGAAATTCAGTAACAGTAAAACCAGGACACAATGCAGTTGCTGTTATATTTTCTTTTTTGTAGGCTGCATTTATTGCTTGCACAAACCTATTCATGAATGTTTTTACAGGACCATAAAGAACAGCATATTTTGGGGATGGAGGTGCAAAGCCTGCAACTGAAGAAACAACTAGAATTTTTCCTCCTCCCCTTTTCATGAAATTTCTTAAAAATAATTTGGATTGCATAATTACTGATAGACCTAAAACTCTTAAACAATCTTCTTCATCTTCAATTGAAACTTCATGTAGGGTTTTGTTGTGTTGATATCCTGCATTAAGTACAAGCACTTCTACATCAAGTTTTTTACTTTCAGAGTAATTATAAATATTCTTGGGTGATTCAGGATTCTTGAGATCTGACTTATAAATATGAACGTCAACATTATGAAGTGATGTAATTTCTTTTGCTATTTGTTTAAGTCTCTCTTCTCTTCTAGCAACAAGTAGAAGATTAAACCCTAGTTTTGCAAGTTTAAAAGCTAATGCTTTACCTATACCTGCTGTTGGTCCAGTAATTAATGCTGTTGGCATAAATGCTCCTTTTAATAAATTGATTATTATAAGTTAAATAAAAATAAAATATCTGATTATTAATCATACAGATTGATTGTTTTTTAATCAATTAGAGTTATTAATTTTTTAGTACACAAAATTTTTTTAATTTTTTTTTAAATTTAAAGCCAGTAATAATAGGCCTTACAAGCGACAGTGAAAAATAATTGCATTTATTTACACAACTTGCTTGCAAAAATAAAACCACTTTACTAAAGTAGATCTTACCTAGAGATAACCAGATCAGAAAGGGAACTGCAGAACCCAGAATGAGAAAGTTACTCAGGAAGAGAACAGAAAGGTGAAAGTTCAAGTCAGCTTAGCTAGCAATAAAGCAAGCTTGACCACCGAGGATAAAAGAGATCTTATCCAAGGATGCAGAAGGTAATCTCACTTTTGACACCTACTGATCTCGATTGAAAAAAACTGAGCTTGCTCAGTTTTTTTTTGTCTTTAAAAACCTTACAATCCCTGAATGAAAATTTTTTACTTGGGTCCTAGTGGTACGAACTCAGATGTAGCTGCTAGAAGTATATTCAAAGAAAGCAAATCCGTATTCATTGGTCTAAATTCAATTGAGGAAATTTTTGAAAAAGTTGCTCTTAGCCATAGTTATACTGGTGTTATTCCTTTTGAAAATTCTTACCAAGGGGTTATAAATTCATCGTTAAATGGACTAATTGATTATGATCTTAAAATTACCAAAGAATTTAACTTTAAAATTATTCATTCATTTTGTTCCGCTAATACTAATACTGAATCAGTAAATAAAATTGCCTCTCACCCACAAGTTTTTGGTCAGTGTAATAAATGGATACGACAGAATTATCCTAATGCTGAAAAGATAATTTGTACTAGTACTGCTGATGCTGCAAAATTGGCCAAAGTAGATCAATCTGTTTATTGCATAGCAAATAATTGTGCATTAAATTTATTTGACCTAAATTTACATCAGTCCGATATTCAAGATAGCCCCAATAACACAACACGATTTCTAGTTATTGGAAAAATGATTGAGGATAAAGGATTAATTAATAAAACCTCTGTAATGATTAATCTAAATGACAGACCTGGTTCCTTATTAGAAATATTACAACCTTTCAACAAATTAGGCATCAATATGACCCGAATTGAAACAAGACCATCTAGAAATAACGAGTATCAACATACTTTTTTTATTGATTTTGAAGGTTTTTACGAAGATAAGAATATTACAGAGCTACTAAATATACTTGAGAGTATGACAGAAGAAATAAGAG
>CESP01022639.1_pt1 | contig 18315 bp, 18 predicted proteins | sample 531211 | NCBI WGS metagenome assembly CESP01 (sample SAMEA2622074, study PRJEB7988) | marine metagenome | biome: marine biome (ENVO:00000447); feature: surface water layer (ENVO:00002042); material: "saline water (ENVO:00002010), including plankton (ENVO:xxxxxxxx)" | depth 5 m | reverse complement strand
TCTCCTAAAAACACTACATCAAACTTGATTAAATCTTTTTTTTCACTGGGAAAGGCAGGTAAGTAATTTTCCCCTTTGGCATTCGGCATTTCTGGGTGAAAAAGTAAGCTTTTTACTTCGACACCCGGGTCTCTCTGGAGAGCATTTTTCAAAAATCGATACTCCCAGCGCGGGTAGGATTCGATGATGAGTACTTTTAGTATTTTCCGATCCACTCTAAGTTTAAATTTTTTATGATTATTTTGAGAGAAACTTTCTCCTTTAATATTCTTAATTTTAAGTTCCATTCTGTAATTTCCTTCCATAGGAGGGAGCCAACTTAAATTGCCTGATTTTCGCTCAGAGCCTTTGATTTTAATAGGAATGCTTTTAACCACTTTGTCGTTGGCCGATAGAATGAGGACTGATTCCTTTGTGTCTGGAAAAGAATTTTTAATTCGCCAGCCGACGATAAGTTTTTCTTCCTTAAGAGTAAAAGAGGGCGCCCATGACCTTTCTAATTCCAAGTCCGGGAGAGCTTGGTTAGAACCGGTGAAAATGGTAAAAGCAGGAACCGAAGAATTTCTAAGCCTATTTGCAAGCTGAGCAGCTGGCGGACCGAAATTTTCATCTCCATCTGTAATCATCACCAAAGCTCTCAAGTTTTTCAATTCACTCAGACTATTTTGGATCGGATCATGTAAGTTCGTTCGAGTTTTTCCTTTGGATGAAGAAAAAAATTGTTTAATAACCGTTGCATTTGCTTCCAATTCCTTAACCAAGGAATGTTTTATGATGGAGCGGGCAAACTCTATTCGAGAGTTCAGATTCTGGCCGGTGGAATTGATATCAATCGTTTCCATACTCATTGACTCGTCGACAAGGAAAAGGATCTGAGGTTTAATTTCGCTTCGAACAATTTCGATGCGCTGCGGGTCGAAAAGAGTGAAACAAAATAAGAAAAGGATAAAAATCCGGAAGATTTCCCAAAATCCGACAAGCCTTTTTTTATCTGCTCGTTTCCAAGCTTTAAAGGAAAGGAAGAGGCCGATGAAGATGCAAACCAAGGCTAAAAGCCAATTGAAACTTTGGGTATCAAAGTTCCAGTTTTCCAAATTAAAATTCATGAACAGCTTGTTTATGCTTATGTGCGGCAGGTAATGAGAAATAGGTTTCCGCGAGTAGAAGAAGAATTCCAAGCAATAAAAATAGTTTCCAGTTTTCTGAATTTTGGCTCAAAGCGGTTAAATTTGGGTCACTTTGCCATTCGAAATGTTCACTTAGAATCGAGCTTTCCATTTCTTTTTTGCTAATTCTTTCTGGGTCCGTTTCTAGGGCTGGGCGATTGAAGGCGAAATATTTTCCATTCTTTAAATAAATTCCCGCATGAAAAAATGGAGTTTCACTCTTATCTCCCGTAATCGAAACAGCATTTTGGAATCGTTTCGCATCTTCACTACCACAAGCATAGAAGTTTATCGTGGATAATGTCTCGGTGGTGCTTAAAATTCTCTGAATGATTGGAACAAGAACAAAGCCATCTTCGAGGTTGGACCATGTTTCTAATGGGAGAGTAGAAAAGCTGTAAATGATTCCTTTCCCGATTTCCTTTTTAGTAAGAAATGGTTTTCCATCCTGATAAAATGCCAAGGCTTCCCCTTCCAATGGAGTCTGTCTTTTCTTGATTTTAAGAAAGGAAAAGGGAAGAGAATGCCCGCTCGAAGAGTTGGCAAGGATGCCTTGGTTTTCATTCCACTGGGTAACGGAAAAGAGGTCGGAGTCGATGAGGTTTCTCTCACTCTCTATGGCATCTCCATCCCTTGTGCTTGGAAAATGCAAAACAGTACCGCCTTCATCTATAAATGCATGAATGGAAGGTTTAGATAAGATGGATGAATTTCCTTGCAAAAGCCAAAGATCAAAGTGGTTCCAATCACTATCAGTGCTAGCATTTTTGAGCTGTTTAATCATTGGTTTTTTGCCTTCTTTATTTTGTGTGGCCGCACTCAGAATTCTTTCAATACGTTCATTTTCAGCGCTTAGTGCAGAAACGGTGGAATTAGATCTACTGAGGGTAAGATAAGCTTTGTTGTCAAAAAGGAAAAGATCATCGGGAAGCGATAAACTCAGCCAGTTTTGATCTTTCCCAAACGCTGAAATCAAGGAAGAGTTTAAGATCGTTCTGGCACTTGTTAGATTCAAATCAAGATAGGATTTGGTAGCTTCAGATTGAATCTCTAATGAAATAATTTCTTCACCTATCTGGCTTCGCTCAATCAAAAAATTAGGGGTTCTCTTTTGAGGTTGTAAATAGATCGATCGATTGATCAAAGAAGTAGTCTCCAATGGGCAGAGTTGTAGTTTCCATTTGCCTTTCCGCTGCTCTAGATCTCGAGCCAGTTCTTGCAAGGTAATCGCATTTTGGGACAGTTTCCAACTCGAACTTTGTAGATCAGAAAATATACAAATCCGGGCGTTGCTAATCGACTCTCTCTCTAACCAGCCAAAAACATTTTTGAGGGTTCCAGGCAAGTTTGCGGAGGTATCTGTTGGACCTAAAAAGCTTTCGATCGATGGGCTGTCCAGTGCCAGTTTTTGATTTATAATCAAAGGAGGCGAATCCGTGGTTTCAAATATAACAATCCGGCCACTATCCTGTTTCTTTGAAAGACTAAGAATATTATTCAAGCTCAGTTTTCGAAGGCTTGAAGTAGTACCTTTTGCGATTCTTTCCATACTTGCGGATCGGTCCAGAACACACACCAAAGTAACCGGTTTTTGCCCAGTAAAAGAAAGCCAGGATTCTCCTTGGTGAAAAACGGGCTGGGCAATTAAGAGGGTTAAGCAAATCAAAGCGAGCATTCGCAAAAGTAAAGTTAGCCAATGGCGAAGTTTTGTTGACCTGGATGATTTTTCACTAGCTCTAAGCAAGAAACGCATTGCTGCCCACTCTTGTCGTCGATGCCTTAGGCGGTTTAAGAGGTGAATCAAGATTGGTGCAATTACCAAAATAAACCCGAATAGGGCGATTGGTTGAAGGAAACTCATCTTCTAGCGGACGATTTTCGATTTGATACAAAAGCGTCAAGTCCCTCAGATAATGGAATATTTGTGGTCAATTTATAATAGAAACTACCTGCTTCCAGGCACTCACTTCGTAAGAAAGAAATATGTTTTTCCAACTGGAAGAGGTATTCCTTTCGAATTTCCGAAGGCTCAGTTAGGATGGACTGTCCATCTTCCAGGTCAACGAAGCAAGTTGGGTGAGTAAAAATAAACTCCAATTCTTGTATATCGAATAAATGTAAAAGAACTACCTCATGCTTTCGATCCCTACAATGATGGATGGCTTTCATGATTGCACTGGGTTCGTCAAGAAAGTCAGAGACAATCACAAACAAAGCTCTCATGCTAACAGATTCAGCCAAATCATGAAGACTGGGAATAAGAAGTTGTTCTTGATTGGGTTCTGCATCTTGGACTAACTGTAGAAGTGTCTGCAGATGCACCGGATTTCTTTTGGCGGTTAATGCCGACCTTTTTCTACTACCCAGTAAATTAAAACCAACCGCATCCCCCTGGAGCAAAAAAAGATAAGCTAGGGTCGCAATAATCTTTTTTCCGTAATCAAACTTGGAACCTGTTTCTCCAAAACTCATCGATCGACTACAATCTAAACTGAATTGGCATCGTAAGTTGGTTTCTGCCTCGAATTCTTTTAAAAAAAGTCGGTCCGTTCTAGCCATGACTCGCCAATCAAGTCTCCTTGGGTCTTCACCAGGACTATACTCCCGGTATTCTGCAAATTCTACGCTTGAACCTTTATGGTTACTTCGATGGTGGCCACTTACGCTGCCTTCCATCGGAAAGGTACCAATCAGTGGATCGCCGGTAAATCTCGATACAGCCGCTCGATCGATGAGATCAAAAGGCTGTTTGGCCTCTTTACTCATGGGACTATTGGTTGTCTGCTCTTAGTTCTTCGATCAGACGCTTAATAACCTCTGCACTAGTGATACCCTCGGAACGAGCATGAAAATTGGTGATGATTCGGTGAAAAAGTACAGGCTCGGCTACGGACTCCAAGTCCTCTTCAGACACGATGAAATTACCTTTGATTACCGCATGCGCCCTTGCCCCCTTAATGAGGAATTGAACCGCTCTTGGACCAGCACCCCATTGAATCGATTGTTTGATCCAGGAAGGAGCTTCGGAAGAACCAGGTCGGGTCCTCCGAACCAAATCAACCGCAAGTTCATATACATGATCGGGCACAGGAATCTTTTCAACGAGATCTTGATATCTTTTTAATTTTGAACCCGTCATAATTGTTTTTAGCTTTGGCAAGCTTCCGCTTGTAGTTTGGCGGGCAATGCTAATTTCTTGTTCTCGCTGAGGATAATCCATTCGAATGATAAACATAAACCGATCCAATTGTGCTTCTGGAAGGGGGTAAGTGCCTTCTTGTTCGATCGGGTTTTGGGTAGCCAGAACAAAGAAGGGTTCTTTGAGAGCATGATTCTTACCTGCCACGGTTACATTTTTTTCCTGCATCGCTTCTAGAAGAGCCGATTGAGTTTTTGGTGGAGTCCGATTGACTTCATCCGCTAGTATTACATTTGCGAAGATTGGTCCTTTGATGAATACAAATTCTCGATTTCCACTTTCTTTATTACTTTGAAGAATTTCAGTACCCGTCACATCCGATGGCATAAGATCTGGAGTAAATTGAATACGCCCAAAGGATAGGGAACTTGTTTGTGCCAGAGAATTTACAAGTAGGGTTTTAGCTAACCCTGGGACTCCCATTAGTAGACCGTGACCTTTTGATAAAAGGCAAAGAAAAAGTTTTTCAATCGCATCTTCCTGTCCCACAATGATTTTTGATAGTTCATTTTTGATTTCTTTAAAAATGAGTTGCAGGGACTCAATTTGCTTTACTTCCTCGTGGGCAAAAGTTGTTTCTTTCGAGGAATTACTACTTGGAGAAGTTGCTTTCTTAGTTCTAGTGGTTGGCATATTAAAATGTTAGGGGTTGGATAACCTTGCTAATGCATAGACGAAGTTGATAATGATAAGAATCTTTCTTTATCATGAGAGTACAGCGTAAATACAAGGTTTTAAAGCGTAAGACGACTAAAGAAATCGTTGAAGATGTGAACGAATTAATACAGCATGAATATAAAGACACCGAAGGCTTTTTATTCCGTTCTTCTGGACGATGGCAATGCCTTGATGGTATAACCTATTGCGAAAAAGAAGATCGCTGGGTCCAAGCAATGGTCTTTATTCAAGAGGAAGAAGAATAACTTCTGCCTTTTTAAGGGGACTAATTTGAAGTTTTGTTAAATTATTGCTTGCCAAATACAATTTTTTAATTAGTCAATTAAACTTTCGGATTTAACAATTTGAAAAAATTATGAGTCGGCGATTTGGGCAAAGTCGTCGACTTTTTGTATACAAGGCTAGCACAAATGTCTCTATTAAATTTCATTATGACCTTTGATTTTTTATTCGAAGTATATATCCTCGATTAAAAAGATAATTTTTTTAAGGTAGTAGAATGAATCCTAAAATCATCTTTTCCGGCCTTATTCTTTTTACCCTTTCAATTTTCGGGGTATTTTCCTTTTCTCAAGTAGGGCAAGGACCACCCTCTTCTCCGCCGAAATTACCGATGAACATACCGCCACCACCTAGCTTTTCTTCGATTGCCTCCAAGGCTGGAAAATTTCAGATCGTTAGTGCGGAATACTATTCTCAGGACGAGAAAGCCTACCTTTACAAGCGTTTGGTCAAGTATGATACAACAACTGGGGATGCTTGGATTTTGCACTCCAAATTATCAGAGGCTGGAGAACAGAGGAAGTGGATTCCGTTGATCACGGAATGAAAAAATTATTTTCGACTAGCTTATAGAATTTTGCTTTGAATCTTGAAGTTGATTGTTGATTCGTTGGAGCCTCATTTCCAGACCTTCAATCTTCTTAGTCAGTTTCTTGCTTCTCAGTGAGAAGTGACCAATTAGCAACATGATTCCAAAAACAATTAATACAATCTGACCAACAGGAAATCCATTCCATGTTTTGTGCCAAGCTACATAGAAGGCAGATGAACCCATGATTAGAAGAGCCAAAAGCATGAAAGTATTTCCCAAAACCCGTTTTATTCCATCAGGACGCTCTCGTCCTAAAATAGACTTATTATTGATCAGAAGGAAAAAACTAAGGTAGGCGACTGGGATCAGAGTAAAGCCGAGGATTGAAGTTGGTACTGCAAGCCAAAAGGCAGCATCACTCCATACAAAAGGACCCAATACACCAATTCCAGCAACCAGGGCACCACTCATGAAAAGAGGCCCTTGGTGAGGCTTCCCGAAAATCTCACACACCGCGTGGCCATTTATAGTCATAAGGATGATGATCGTGGATATTGCCATTCCCAGAACCCCGATTCCAAAAACATAATGAGAAAATAGCTCGCTTCCAAAGAGCCCCTCAAGCGAATTCGCAAGGTTGTAAGAATCTCTTTTCACTAACATGGCTGCCAGTTCTTTATCAACCGCAGGTAAGCCAGTAATAATTTGATCCTGTTGAACTGGTGCGAGTGCTTGAAAGTTTTCGGCACCCAGCTCTTCTTTCGCTCTATCTTCGGAGAGACTCAAAAAGCCCGAAAGCAGGTTCGAGTGGATAATTTTGTCCTCATAGTTGGAGTAGGCTGATTCCGGTTTTCCATTAAACCGAGATCCAGCGGCAATAACGACACAAGTGGTGGCAACAACATAGGGGATGAGAAGTGCGGTCCAGAGATCAAATTTGGCAAGGCCTCTATGTTCTCTTCCCCATTTTCGGCGGAGCAAGACAAAAGGCATGAAAAAGGTCATATTAATTCCAACTGCGGTAGCAGCAGCGGAGATCATCACATCTCTTTGCATCCCAATTATTTTAGATTCCCAGAATTCACGAAAATCTCCAACCCTGGATAAGAAAGGCTCATAAACGGATGCAGGCTCATGAAGCAAAGATAAATTAGGAATAAAGCCTGCAAAAATACTTTCCCAATCCAACTCTCCACTAGCACCTAATTTAACAACAACGCCGAAAAAAGAAACGACAACTAAGCCAACCATAATTTTTAAAATCCAGTCAAAAATCTTCACGCCTTTACTTCCTCGATCATAAGCCCAGACAATCGTAATAGCGATAGCGAGAATGAGAAGGCAGGACAGGGCTTTTCCCCAAGTATGATCCAAAGAAGGAAGTAAATTTTGGGTAATGGCAGCCGTTCCCAGAGAAAACTGGGGTAAGCACCACACAATATTTGCCATAATTGTCGCGATAGCCCAACCCCAACCTAGTACTGGATTGATTTCATTATTGATGGATACAAAAGGGCTCTGCCCCGTAGATAAGGTAACATGCGTTACTGAGCTAAGCATGATAATACCAAGCAGGATGGCAACTGGTTGTAACCAAAGCAGACTATATCCAGCGAGAACCCCAAGAAATAGGCTTGAGGCAAGAGAACCGCCTCCAAGGGTAATCGCAGATTGCAACCAGCCGGGGCCCGAAAGCTTGGAGTATGCCAAGAGCCTAGAACCTAGCCCTTTGGCTTCCGCTGCTTGAATATATTTACCCTGCTGCTCTGTAGATTCCATACAGCTTTTGTTCTACCTAATCGAAGCAAATGTCAAGAAGGCATAATCTACCCCAGTTGACAAAAGTAATTGAATTCAGAAGTATTATTTAACCGTCATGGTTCCCCGCATCATAGCAAAATGCCCAGGGAAAGTGCAAACATACTCATAGATTCCAGGCTCTTTGGGTGCGGTAAAAGAAACGGTGTCAGATTCTCCTGGACCTAACAGTTTTGACCATGCGATCGCATCAGCCTTTACAGAATCGGGTAGGGGATTGGTTGCGTTTGCTCCAGCTCCCAATGCTTTCTGGCCAAACCCGATCGCAGTTACTCCCTTTTTAAGCAAAACAATATTATGACCCATTGCAATTTTCGGAAGTTTTCCTGAATTTTTAAGGGTTAATGACACCTTCTCTCCTGCCTTAACATCAAAAGCTTTTACATCAAACTGCATGGTATCATTTCCATTGATCACGATTTCAGCGGCGGAGACGATGAAGCCAACCGTAACAAACAGGAAGGACGAGAGAATGATTTTTTTCATATGATAAAATTTCAGAGTCGGTGTTAGACTTTGGTTGAGGGCATGTAACGATAATAAACTTCAAGCATCAAAATTGTCATAGCAGTTCTGTATATATCAGTATCCCCATGAAAATGATACCCGTGTTCCCAATGACCGTCCTCGGATTGAGCCTTAGTTACGATCTGTTGGAAGTCTTTGTTCCATTCCCTCCAGTAATTGTTACCACCCGCACCAGTTGCCTGAAAACAAGCCTGAGCGTGGTAGTACCAGCCATAGACATTAACATTCTTCCACTCTTTTTGTGCTTTGTTATCGCAAATATTTGCGACGATCCAATCTAGCCCTTTCCTTGCCTCTTCTGATTTTGCATTTTTCCAAATCTGAAGAGATAGAATTCCAGTTCCGGTAAGAGACCCTCTACCGGATTGTCCCCCATGCGAGTCTGTTTTGTATTGGAATCTACCAGTCTGGTCTTGGCATCTCTTTACATATTCGATGGCTTTGTCCATGGATTCATCAAGACCATCAATCGGAATGCCAGTCAAAGCAGCTGCTTTTAACCCCTGTATGCACCAACCAGAAACTGAAAGATCAGTATGGGCTACCGGGCCTTTGCCAAATCCATAAGCCCAACCTCCATTTTCATTTTGACCCTTGATCGTAAAGATTGCAGCCCTTTTTGCATATTCCTTTAACTTAGGAATCTTGGTCATGGTGTAAGCTTCGCAAAGAGCGTAGGTCCGAATTCCGTGAGCGTAAGCACCATTATTGGCGGATCCGGTTAACTCATCGGGTGACTCACTGGTTAGAAAATCGATTGCTTTTTGCACCGTTGGACCAAATTGGGGTGAATCCTGCAACTCGCAATGGCCAAGGAAGGCGAGCAGTGCCATAGAAGTCATTGCTTGTTTATGCGAAGATTTACCATAGCTGGGCCTGTTTCCTTCAGGGGTTTTATCTATATCCCCCCAACCCCCGTCGCTATCCTGAATATTCTTTAGCCAATTGAGACCTCTCATGATTGCATCTTCAGTAATTTCTTTTCCCCCTCCTGAACGGAGGCGAGACATCCTTTTCTTTGGGTCACAACGTTGTTGCATTACTTTGGGTAATGATAATCCAATGCCGGCCATCGCTTTCTTCATCTGGTCGTTATTAGATCCAACTTCGGCCATTGTAGGAGCAGCTGCCTCAACAACAGGAGCAAGATCTTTAACATCGAGCTCGTTTAGATCAGGTAACGAAATATCAGAAACTGCGGTGGTTCGAAATTGCTGTTGCGTTTTGGGTTGCGATTTTTGTTGCCGTTGCATGAGTTTGACGACCTTCTGCTTTTCCTGCTGCTGGTCAGCGGGAGCAGCACCAGCATCAGAAAAGTCAGAATTCCCTTCGCCTGCAGCTGCCACATAAACCACAATGTTCCAAAGGGCAGCAAAAGATCCAACTAATATGAAAAGAGATACAAGTAAGCTGTTGAGCAGTCTGTATTCTCGCATGTACTTGGCCAATGGGCCTTCCACAGGTGGTGCTACAGTCATTTGAGGAGGAAGATCGTCTTGCTCCATAATTGGTTCGGGTGGTATTTCTTCTTGGTCCATAATTTCTAAGTAAAATAAATTTACATTTATACTACAATCCAATTCCTCAGTTGGTCAAGTCATGCAATTCAATAATTTACATATCCTTCTCGCTGGTTTAGAATGAGAAAAAGTTCAAAATCATGATTTCTAACAGCCCTCTACATGTTTTTCTCTTAGGTTTTGTAATCGCCCATTTCTATGGAACCATTTTAAAAGCCAATGAAAATTGGCCTGAAATTCAAAAACTGGGTAATGGGCTCTATGATTTTGATGGCATTACGATCGACCAAAAGAATCGTAAAATAGAGTTTCCAATGATTTGCAACCAGCAGAGTGGTCTTATTGAATATGGAATCGTCCATGAGAACGGGAAAATTCACGAATCTTTATTCAGGACTAAAATAAGACCACAAATGATTCATGCATCCCTGCTTTTGCTCAAGGCAAAGGCTTATGAACATTACTTCGAGCAATCCGTAGAAAATAATTCCACAAAATTGAATCTTCACAATCAGTGCTTGAAAATCGAAATTGTTTGGGATGCCAATGGAACTACACAAAATGTGGATCTAAGGGAGATGTATTATAATCACAATGAACAGAACCAAAAGCCCGAAGAAGCGATTTTCTTGTTTACTGGTTCTAGGATGATTGAAAAGACCTTTATGGCGGAGCATACCGGATCCATTCTTGGAGTGTATGTCGATCCAGATGCAATTATTAATAGTATCGAAACCAATAGTGATAACGATGATTTATGGCTGGGAAGAAAATCTTCCATGCCTCCACTTGAAAACAAAGTAACCTGTGTCTTGCATTTGCCTTAAAAATTTGCGTATTTTAACAATTATATCACCATGAACAAAATGAAATTCTTGACTTATTTGCTTTGGGCCAAGTTCTCGCTCTTTTCATTCGCTTACGATAAGAATCCTGTCGATTTGTCCATTCAGTTGGAAGTCAAAAGAGCAGTGGAAAAAGGCTTGTCTTGGCTGAATACTGAGCAAAATCGAACGAGTGGACATTGGGGAGATTCAAACTACCCAGCCTTAACTGGGTTAGCATTGAGGGCAAACTTAGGAGCTCCTAATTCAAAGGTAGATGCAAGGACCGAAAAAATTCTTTCTCGAGGGTTTGAATTTATCTCTTCTAAAGTCCAATCGGATGGAGGGATTTACAGCAAAGGTTTAGCTTCCTACAACACCTCGATCTGCATGATGGCACTGATGCAGGCCAAGAATCCAAAATTTGAACCGATCATCGCAAAAGCAAGAAATTTTTTGATCAATCAGCAATCCGATTTTGATCAAAAAGGGGAAATCGATAACACTTTTGACGGGGGTATTGGTTATGGGTCGACATGGGCTCATTCCGACCTCTCCAATACACATTTGGCTATGGAAGCTTTGTTCTACGCTAAGAAATCGTTTCAGTCAAAGGAGGGAGAATCCTTGGATTTAGACTGGGATGCCGCAATTTCGTTTGTATCAAAATGCCAAAATTTAAAGACCACAAATCCGCAGGAATGGGTAAGTGAACATGTGGATGATAAGGGTGGTTTTATTTACTTTCCAGGGAACAGTATGGCAGGAGATCGTGAAACGAAGGGCAATCAAGTTGCACTGCGATCTTATGGTAGTATGAGTTATGCCGGATTGCTCAGCTTCATCTATGCGGAAATGAATGCAGATGACGAAAGAGTGAAAGCGGTTCGTACCTGGTTGTCTCAAAATTTCAGTATAAAAGAAAATCCTGGCATGGGACCCCAGGGTTTATATTATTATTACCACACAATGGCAAAAGCTCTTTCCTTGTCTGGCACAAAGGAGATTCAAGACGCGAATGGGAAAATTAGAGATTGGCGCAAGGAATTAGCGATGGAATTGATAAATAATCAAAATCCCGAAGGATTTTGGATCAACGAAAACGGAAGATGGTGGGAGAAAGATCCGATTTTAGTGAGTTGTTATGCGATTTTATCACTGGAACGGATTCTTTACGCATTCTAAATCATAATTCTTGCTTATCGATGATGTTTTGCCTCCCCAAAGGGCTCATTTCCTTCCTCCTTTTCTTCCCCTTTTTTTGGGCCATTGGGGATTCTCCCGATTTGCCCAGGGAAGGTGATTTATTCATTTACGCGGATCTAAAGAAGGGCGATTCAAAAGAAGTCGTAATGAAAAAACTTAGAGCTGGTGGATTTGTTCAAATCTATGAAGAAAGAGACAAGGGACTGGTTCGATGTACCATTAAGTGGGATGGCATTCGTTACCAATTGGTCTGCAAAATAGTGAATGATGAACTGAAATTATGTTTGATTGAGGGACAAAGAGGATGGCAGGATTTTTTTTATGAAGATGTTGTCCGACCTGAATGGAAACAATTAAGGAATAAAGTAACTGATAAATATGGAAAGGCTCAAAAATCCATTGGGTTTCCAACCAATGATCAAATTCCGCTCGATGATATGGGAGGTTTAGTCACCGATACCTGGGAATTAAGAGATCGATTGATCATGCTTACCGTTCAACGCTTTATGATAAAGGACTGTTGCACCGAACAAATGCTTGAGTATTGTTGTTGCACATTACTGATCCAACCAAAGGTTGCCATATAAGGAAACCTAGTTTTTACAGATCTTCACCATGGGAATATTTTCAAAATTTAAAAAAGGTTTTCAACAAGGAGCAGGTGCTTTGCAGGGCACTTTGTTGCGTATTACTGGACGAGACAAGCTTGATGCCGATGATTTGGCTCAACTCGAGGAGGCCTTTTTTGCCGCTGATTTTGGGCTAGAGACCACCGAAGAAATCTTGTCCGAAATAGAGAATGCTTTTCGAAAAGATAAAAATTTTAAAGGCAAAGATGCTGCGGCGGTAGCTCGTGAAGTACTGTTTCGAAACCTTAAAGGAGCAGAGGGCAAGTTTGAGATCGCTGGAAACGGGAATCCGGAGGTATTGTGTATGATCGGGGTGAATGGGGCGGGAAAAACTACGACTTGTGCGAAGTTAGGCCACCTATTACAGGCAAATGGCAAAAAGGTTTTATTGGGAGCTTGTGATACTTTTAGAGCTGCTGCTACCGAGCAACTTCGTGCGTGGTCGGAACGATTGAAGTTGGAATGTGTTTTTGGTCATCACGGAGCAGACTCAGCAGCGGTAGCATTTGATGCCTACACAGCTGCTGCAGCACGCTCCAGTGATCTGGTGATTATCGATACTGCTGGGAGATTGCATGTTAAAGACAATTTAATGGATGAACTTTTTAAAATGAAGAGAGTACTAGGAAAAAAAGATGAACTTGCCCCGCATCATTCCTGGCTTGTTGTCGATGGGTCTACTGGTACCAATGGCTTGGAGCAGGCGAAAGTTTTTAATGAAAAATTTGGTTTGACCGGTTTAGTAGTAACCAAACTGGACGGTTCTTCAAAAGGCGGTGTGTTGGTCGCGATTTATCGAGAGCTCAAACTTCCTATCTACTACCTAGGATTGGGTGAATCTCCAGATGACTTGCAACCTTTTTTGATCGAATATTATTTGGAATCTATTTTACCCCAAGGCGAGTCTGTAGCCGCCTAGTTGGTATTGCTGGTCCAAGCTTATGAATCAACAAGAAAGCAGTCGATTTGAAGTTTTCCTTGAAGAAAGAAGTTACCCGCTTGAAATTGGCCATGATTTAAAAGCGATTATCCTTCAAAAAAGCGATGAGTTGATCGAAACGGGTACCAAGGTTGTTGCAGTCGTGGATGATGGCATGCGTAAAGCCAATCCTGAATTCTTGAGAGAAATTTATAATTCCATTCCCTATTTGTCTTTGCCTTCCGGTGAGAAAACAAAATCTTCCGATCACCTGATTCAGATTTGGGATTTTCTTGCCAGCCAAAAGTTAGATCGATCAAGTTCCTTATTTGCGATTGGAGGTGGGGTGATTGGAGACTTAGCTGGTTTCGCAGCTGCATCTTTTATGAGAGGCATATCCCTTTATCAAGTCCCTACAACCCTTCTTTCCATGGTGGATAGTTCAGTGGGAGGAAAAACTGGAATCAATCTGAAGGCAGGCAAAAATTTGGTAGGCTCTTTTCATCAACCAAAGGGAGTCTTCATGGATTTGAAGGTCTTGTCTACTTTGTCATCTAGGGAATTCGCTGCTGGTATGGCAGAGGTAATCAAGTACGGAATGATAGGTAATCGCACCCTGTACGAAAAAATAGCCAGTCAAACCAAGCCTCTCTCTTATGATTCCCCTAGTTTACTCAAGCTTATACGAACTTGCTGCATCGAGAAAGCTCGCCTTGTACAAGCAGATGAGAGAGAGATGGCATCGGACGGGGGAGGCCGAGCTTTACTGAATCTTGGGCACACTTTCGCTCATGCCATAGAAGCCGTTGCAGGTTATGGTGATTATTTGCACGGAGAGGCAGTTAGCATCGGCTTACTTTGTGCTTTACGCCTTTCTAAGTCTCAAGGCTTTTGCATGGAAGATCCGGAGAGTATGCTAGTAGACATCTTGAGTTCTTACGGTTTGCCTACTGCATTAAAGCATTCCTTGTCCATCTCGACCCTCATGGAGAAGATGCTTTCTGATAAGAAGGTTTCTCACGGAAAGTTGCGCTTTGTGATGATGAAAGAGATCGGAGACGCTTTTGTGGAAGAAATCAGTGAAGTCTGCAAAATTGAAGAGGTTTGGGCGAGCGTGGGAGCTGCATAATTCTTTCTCTCGATGAGTATCGAAAGAAAAGTGATCGAGGCCTATTTTGAGAGCAATGGATTTTTGGTTAGACAAGCGGGAGAGTCTCAGCCAGAGACAGGAAAGAAAAAATTTTCGCCTCTTCCAACTATTGCGGTTTTTAACCCAACGAAATCTGAAAATACAGAAAAATTAAGCTTTAGGATTTTCACTGGTGACTTGTCAAACATTCGATCCGCTTTGGTTTCACTCCTTGGATGGGATAATACGACCTTTTCCAATGATTGCCTAAGTAGTGACACTCGGTTATCCAAGTTTTTCAAGAATGAAGCGGTTTCAGAAAGATTGTCGATTGGTTTTCAACCCAGCCCATTCCTTGCAGAAAGTGGAATGGGAGATTTTTTGCGTTTATTGATAATACCGAGCTTTCCTCGAAACGAGCAAAAGATTAAAATTCTTACTGATTCTCTGAAATCTGCTGGGGTGGATGGGGTTTTGACTCTCCGGTCCATTTTAGAAAACTTACTCAGGCAAACCTCTCCTTCTCATTCTTTTCTAAATCAAGGTGTTTTCCATATGCTTAAATTGTTAAAAGCTTATGATCTCGTAAAAGAGCCACAGCTTGATATGTTTGAAGATTAGTAAATATGACTGTTGAAATTCATCCAACTGCTCTGGTTGATCCTAAATCTCAATTAGACGATGAGGTTTTGGTCGAGCCCTATGCCATTGTCGAAGAAGGAACCAGTATAGGTAAGAGTAGCAAGGTGGAAGCCCATGCAATCATCAAGAGTGGTACAAGTATCGGAAAATCCTGTATTATTGGGCACTTTTCGGTAGTCGGTGGGTTACCTCAGCATCTTTCATTTGACCCCAATACGGTATCCTTTGTTGACATTGGAGATTCGGTTCGAATTCGGGAGGGAGTTACCATACATCGGTCGATTCATGAAGAAAAAAATACGATCGTTGGAGATCATTGTTTTTTGATGGGTAATTCTCATGTAGCTCATGACTGCAAAATGGGGCATTCTGTGATTGTGGCAAATGGAGCTCTTATTGCGGGGCATGTGGAGCTTGGTCACGAAGTATTTATTGGCGGAGGTGCTGCTATACATCAATTTGTGCGGGTTGGAGACGGAGCCATGCTGGGAGGTTTGGCTGAAATTTCAGCGGATGTGCCACCTCAAATTACGGTTGCTGGGAGGAATCTTGCCAGTGGACTAAATCTGGTTGGACTAAAAAGAAGGGGAGCAAAAAGAGAGGAGATAGCAGAACTTAAGAATTTATATCGCCACTTTCTTTCCAAACCTGGCAATTTGAAGGGCAGGGCTGAAGAACTCTTGGAATCCTCCTCTGCTCCGAAGACCGAATTAGGACTAAATTTCACTAAGTTCTTTCTTTCGGGAGATCGAAATTTTGCCAGAAGTCGTAATTTGAGCAAAAATAAAGTCACCAAAGAAGACTTCTAAAAATGAATTTGAATGTAGAAGACCAGATGCTTTACCGAGTAGGTAATGAAAATCTTGTTCGCGTTACCCCGAACGCCGCAAGAAAAATTGATGAGTTGCAGCAGAGAGAAAATCAGGGTAATTTTCTTCGTATTCGCATTACTGGAGGGGGTTGTAATGGACTTTCTTACAAAATGAAATTTGTCGAGGATGGAAAAGAGGGTGATATTTTAGTATCCTCGGCAGGTGTGCAGGTTCTTGTTGATTCGAAGACTACTTTGTATCTGCGTGGAACAACTTTAGACTATTCTGACAAATTGGTAGCTGGGGGCTTTAAATTTTCAAACCCAAATGCTAAGGCAAGTTGTAGTTGCGGAGAAAGTTTTAATTTATAAATCGAATAAGCAGAAATTAAGGCTTGCAAGCATTTGATATATGTTGATCTTGTAAGGATTTAATTATTGAGCCAATTGATTTACAACAGAATATTCAGATAACCACATGGTAAAGAAACCAAGTGGTAATAAGAAACGGCACAATAACCGTAACTTCATAAGAAAAAACGATAAGATTCGTGCTCGTGAAGTTAGAGTTATTGGTTCAGAAGGAGAAATGCTTGGGGTAATGCCCCCGGAAGAAGCACTCAAAATCGCAAAGTCTCTTGGCTTGGATTTGGTTGAAGTTGCATCTTCTGCAAATCCTCCCGTTTGCAGAATTTTGGAATTTGGAAAATACAAGTACGAACTCAGTAAAAATAAAAGAAATAAAGAGAAGACTGCAAAACGTGTGAAAGAGGCAAAATTTCGCCCGCGGATTGAGGAACACGATTATGTCACGAAACTTAGGCGTTCGGAAAAGTTTTTACATCAAGGAAATAAGTTGAAAATTACCCTGATGTTCCGGGGAAGAGAAATGGAACATATTGACCTTGGTATGAATTTGGTAAAGCAGGCTATTAAGGATTTATCCGGAGTTGGTAAGGCAGATGACACACCCAAGCTCAGTGGTCGCTTTATTATTGTGAATCTTTCTCCGCTTCCACAAAACCAAAGAGTTTTACGTTACAATTCAGAAGAAGAAGCGGAAGTCGAAGATACTGAAGAAGAAAGCGACGAAGACTTTTCTGAAGAAAATGCAGAAGGTGCCGAAGCTATCTCTTCCTAAGTGTACTCTATTTTTTCATGGGAGTTTTTGATTTCCTACTTGTTGCAATCGGAGGTGCACTCGGATCTTTGCTCCGGGGCTTAATCTCATATTTTTTAATAAGTTTTTCTCCCTGGCCCACATTGGCAGTAAACTTAATCGGTGCTTTTTTCATTGGAGTATTGGTAAAACTTATGGAAAATTCAACTACTCCAGATTATTTCCGTGCTTTTTGGATCATTGGGGTTTGCGGGGGATTTACTACCTTCTCTACTTTTGGAATGGAGATGATGGATTTTATTAAGGCATCTCAATGGACGATGTGTTTGATTTATGCGACCTTGAGCGTGGTCGGTTCACTCTTCGCGATTTTCGGAGCATTTCGGCTTTTAGCATTTTTACAGACTTGAGCCTTGTATCTTGCCAAAAAGAGAAAGTTGTAAGAGGTTGGATATAATATGAGGCTTTTTTGGATTATCCCGATTCTTCTAGGGTTTGCAGTCGTTCCGTTTTTTGGGTCTGTCTCATCCAATCCCTTTCTACGCCCTGGAGCTCTACAAAAGCCTCCTCCGCCCCCCAAGCCTCTTCCGCCAACGAACTTCCAAAAATCAAATGCAGAAAAGGAAGTCGAATTCCGAGGCTATTATCTTTTAAATGGAGTTCCTTTTTTTTGTATTTTTAACAATAAAACTGGGCACGCAGAATGGTTGGCAATTTCAGAGTCAACCTTCGATTCCTACTTAATTCAACAATTTAATCAGGAAACGGAGAAACTTACTATTTCCTTCGATGGACGCTCTTTTTCATTATCCCTCATGGATTCCAAAACAGGAGGTGGTAATAACTCTTCTTCCAATATTGCTCCTAACAAATCCTCGACGCCGTCGGGTTCTCCAGGGGCTGCCAAACAAGTAACAAGGTTTATGCCCCCTCGACCAAAAACAACTCCTTCTTTGCCTAGTTGGTTGGTAAACAAGAGATCAAATGCTGGGGGCGTTCCTAATCCAGCTCAATCCCAACCGACAAGTTCTCCCGCTTATTCCGGGGCGGTACCTCGGCGTACAGTACCTGGTCCTTTTTTTCCTGGTTCAACCGGTCGAATCGATTCCCCAACTCCTGCGGTTTCTACTTCGGGGCAATCGCTAGAAACCAGAACTAATCGAGTCATAGGTTCATCCAATATTGCAGCTGGTCAGTCAGCCTCACTTCAAAATGCAGGTGCTTCCTCCGTCCCCGCTGATAATCAAGTCCTGAATGAAAATTCAGGTTCTACGGGCATTGAGAATGCAATTTCGCTTGATGATCTGCCCCC
>CESP01020359.1_pt1 | contig 18375 bp, 21 predicted proteins | sample 531211 | NCBI WGS metagenome assembly CESP01 (sample SAMEA2622074, study PRJEB7988) | marine metagenome | biome: marine biome (ENVO:00000447); feature: surface water layer (ENVO:00002042); material: "saline water (ENVO:00002010), including plankton (ENVO:xxxxxxxx)" | depth 5 m | reverse complement strand
AGTAACATGAAAAGAAGAACCTTTTTAAAAAAATCACTTATGACAGCTGCAGTTGTCACTACCTTTGCTGGGTTAATGATAAAACCCAAAAGAGTATTTGCGGCTTGGCCAAAAAAATCATTTGATATCACAGATTTAAGTGATTCTATTAAGAGTGTATACGGCCACGCTGACTTGTCAGAATCTGCAGAGGTTAAACTCAAGGCGCCAGACATTGCAGAGAACGGAGCAATTGTTCCTATAAATATTAAAACAAATCTTAAGAACGTAGAATCTATTATGCTATTTGTTGAAAATAATCCTCAGCCTCTATCAAGCGGATATAATCTTACTCCTAAGGCTGTTCCCTCTATAGGCACAAGAATTAAAATGGGGAAAACATCTCAGGTGATAGCTGCAGTAAAGAGTAACGGCAAAATCTATTCTGCACAGAAAGAAGTAAAAGTAACTATCGGCGGATGTGGAGGTTAATATGAGTACAATCAAAATTAGAGCAAAAGAAAGTAACGGATCTGTAACAGTTAAAGCACTAGTCAAACATCCAATGGAAACTGGGCAAAGAAAAGATAATAAAACTGGAGAAAAAATCCCTGCGCATTTTATCCAAGAAATAGTTGGCCGCGCAAATGGTGATGAAGTAATAGTAGTACATTGGGGACCAGCTGTTTCAAAAAATCCATATTTGACATTTGCTTACAGTGGATCGAAGGGTGATCAAGTTGAACTCAGTTGGACAGACAACAAAGGTAACACAGACTCAAAAACAGCAATCGTAAAGTAAGCAACTGGAGATTATGAATAAATTTATATTCATTTTTTTAGGATTATCAATAAGCACGAATGTGCTATCTTCGCCGGAAGAGGATCATCAACGCTTTAAGGATTATTTTCTTGATCGTTTTCCTGAGACAGAGTTCAGTGACTATAAAAATGGGGTCTACTCAATTGACTTATCCTCTAGAGAACAATGGGAATCTATAGAAGATTTTCCACCATACGAAATCAATATCGAGCAAGGCGAAGAACTATTTAATACCCCATTTAAAAATGGAAATACTTATGCTTCTTGTTTTGAAAATTCAGGGATAGGTATAAGGCAAAATTATCCATACTTCGATGAGTACAGAGGAGAAGTAGTCACTCTAGAATTAGCTATAAATGAGTGCAGAAAAAATAATGGGGAAAAACCTTACAGCTATTACAAAGGTGGTCCAATGGCAGATATATCTGCCTATATGGCTTCAACCTCTACTGGGGAGATATTTGACGTAAAAATCCCCAATTCCGATGAAGCATTCAATGCTTACGAAGAGGGAAAGAGGCTTTATTTTACAAAAGTTGGCCAACTTAATTTTTCTTGTGCTGATTGTCATGTATATCAAACGGGGACTAAACTTAGAGCTGATATACCAAGCCCTGCTATTGGGCACCCTACGCATTTTCCAGTTTACAGATCAAGTGCGGGTAGATTAGTTACATTGCATGAAAGATTTGCAGGCTGCCTGAACAGAGTTCGTGCGAAACCTTTTAAAGCGCAAGGCGAAGAATATAGGAATCTTGAATACTTTATCTCCTACATGAGTAATGGGCTAGAAATAAATGGTCCTGGGTCTAGAAAATAGGTACAATAATATCATGGGAATTGTCAGATTGAATCTAATTCTAGTACTACTTGTGGTATTTACCTTACCATCGTGTGCAGCTCTTAACAACATGATGAGCTCTGATGATACAGATGGCTCTGAAGTCAAAGAACTCAGTACAAGCCAAAGATTACAAATATCTCTCCCTCTACCAGAAAATACCAAGATTATTGCTGATAAAACTATTATATTTGGGGAAGGAAGAAGGTTCACTGGTGTTCTTAACCTTATTCATGAACTACCTCAGGACGAAATTGTCGAATTCTACAGAGTTGAACTACGAGATGATGGATGGTCAGAGATTGCTATTGTCAGAAGTGATTTTGTTCTCATGAATTTTGATAAAGAGGACAGATTTGCCACCATTAAGGTGAATAGAAAGTTATTTGACAATTCCTCTTCAGAAGTCACTGTAGGAATGAAATCTGATACTACACTGAATAGAAGCTTAAATACCAAGCCAGTAGAAAACATTGAAGAGCCTTTCTCTATTCAATAAATTCGCTGAGAATTTCAATTACTTCATCTAAAAATAGATCACGAAAAAAATGATCCGAACCCTCAATTTGTACTAGGTTGATATTACTATTATTAACTTTTGCTATCTTAGAGTGAGTTTTTGGGACAAACACATCTTCTGATGCTGTAAATACATTGGTGCTAATTTTTATATCTTTGAGAATTTGGATCGTTTCATCTTGACGAGCTATATTGTAATAACTTAGGAAAGAAGAAATTTTAACCATCGCATTTGAGCAGTTCAAAAAATTCATCTCAATTAGTGAATCTCCATCCATATTAATAAGTTGAATCATTGTGGTATTGTTACTTTTTTGAAGATAGTCATTAAGATCATCAACATTATCCGTGAGTGGAGCTAAAAGTACTATAGATGAAATTTTTTTGCTTTCAGCAGGATAAACCTCTAAGATTTTTTTATATGCGTTTAGAACATCTTGGCCCCCTCTTGAATGACCTATCAATATTATATTTTTATAGTCTTTCTCTATAGCATATGAGAACCATCTAGCTATCTCGTTAATATTTGCATGTCGGTTATGATGATGATTCATATCACATGTTAAGAATGAATTATTCCTATTGTTTACACCATAAGAGATATTCGGTGCTATTGTATCAATATTTAAATCCAAGAGGTTATCTGACAAAACTGATACTATCTCCATTGTTTTAAAGCCTCTTGTACCATGAATAAAAATAGCTGCTGTATTATTTGAAAGAGAATTAGTATAATGGTTTGCGTTGATTTTTATACTTTTGTTTAGATAGGTAGAATTAAGATGAATTGTAGTAATCTCAGAAAAAACATTTTTCGAGAAGAATGTAAGAAAAATTATAAGAAGAATTTTCATAGCTATTAGGGCGTACAGGATTCGAACCTGTGACAAATGGCTTAAAAGGCCACTGCTCTACCAACTGAGCTAACGCCCCATACGTTAAATTTTATCTAGTCTCCTAAGTTTTTCTGGTAAAATTCTAAGATCAGCTAAAGATGCACATAGTTGATCAATAAAAGATGATTCTTCATAAACAGCTTTATAATACTCTATTTTCATCGTTATGGAAGCACCGATTATAATAGATATCAATGTAACAAATGACCCTACTGCAAGTGTAGAAACTCCTGTTACTCCTTGCCCAATTGTACAGCCTAGAGAGAGTACACCACCTATACCAATAAGAGTTCCTCCTACAATATGTCTAATAAAATCTTGTTTCGAAGCAAACCACTCCACTCTAAAATTGTTTGATACCACAGAGTATAAAAAAGAACCTAAAATTACAGACAGCAACGCAGAAACCCCAAAAGTAATATAAAAATTGTCGAGAAAATTACCCACAAAAACAAGTGTTTCACTCATGGGATTTATAAATGTGAATGATTGAACTCCGACGCCTGGCTGAGGTGTATCCATAAAGTTATTTGCCTCGATCCACTCCTCTCCAATGTCGCCTCCTGTAAGTAGCCATGCGAGCACAACAACCAGCCCCACAGTTATTCCTGATAAAATATTATCGAAATTTTTAAAGTTACCTGATTTAAAAATGAAATACATCATGATGAATGCAATCAATATACCTAGTAAAAATCTGAATCCATCACTTTCAGTGATTGAAAATATTGACATTAAGATTGTCGGTAAAGATTGATCATTTATTCCATAGCTTGCAAGGTCAGGGCTTATTGGTCTCATCCAACTATGAAAGACAAGTCCATAAAAATCAGTCCTTGTCATAAGATAAGCCATTATTCCAGCGATCAGCAAAACAATGACAGACTTTATATTGCCACCACCTATTCTAATCAATATCTTATTCCCACAACCACTCGCAAATGTCATCCCTATGCCGAATAGTAAGCCACCAATGATGTATCTAGGCCAGAAAAAAACCGAGTCTCTATATGGTATTCTTGATTGTGAGGCATCAAAAAAATTAAAATATTCTAGAACAGTCACGCCAAGAATGGCTATAGAAGCTGCTAGCATCCAAGATTTTAATCGTGCAGTGTCTCCAATGTTAACCCAGTCAGAAACTGCCCCCATAGTACAGAAATTTGTCTTATTAACGATAAAACCAAGGACTAATCCTAGAGCAAACACATAAAACATTAAATTAATTGAGTTATATTCCATCTTTATTTCCCTCTTTATGGTTCATATGATTATATTAGTAATTATTAATATAAGCATGTATTTTTTTCATTTTTTATATTTTGTTGGATCGTTGATTCCAGCTATACGAAAACCCTCTTTTCTATAGTGACAAGCATCGCACGCATTACAAGCTAAGCCGTCGTCGCTTGGGTTGTAACATGATAATGTTTTAGAATAGTCGACACCGTGTTTTATCCCAGATTCAATAATTTCATATTTTTTCATTTTTACTAATGGTGCGTGTATGGTCATCTTTTTTCCAGTAACTCCTGATTTCGTTCCCAAATTAATCATATTTTCAAATGAATTTATGAATTCTGGTCTACAGTCTGGGTATCCTGAGTAATCTATAGCATTTACACCTATGAAAATATCCCTGACTTCAAAACGTTCTGCATAAGCAGCAGCTATCGACAAAAAAATCGTATTGCGTGCTGGGACATAAGTAATTGGGATATCGTCAGATAAATTATTTGGGACATCAATTTCAGGATCTGTCAGAGCAGAGCCACCTATTTTATTCAAATCAACATTAAAAATAATATGCTGGATATCTGGATAATCCTTCAAAATAAGTCTGCTAGCATCTACTTCGGAAACATGTCTTTGCTCATAATTTATCGTGAGTGCAATAATGTTGAAATTCATTGATTTAGCAATAGCAAGTGTTGTTGTAGAATCTAAACCACCAGAAAAAAGGACTATTGCATAGTTCTTATTTTCCACGCTCGTTGCCCCATAGTAGCTTATGTAATTGTATCTGAAGACGGACATTAAGACCATCAGATAATATTAAATCAGCAAGTTCTGTCGGTGACATTTCATCATAACTTGGACTGAAAAGTATTTTACACTTCTCATCTAATTTATACTTTTGAATATAATCAACAGACCACTCGTAGTCAGTTCTGTCACAAATGACAAACTTTATCTGGTCTTTGTTTTTTAAATAATTATAATTTAATTCAAGGTTGTTATTCGACTCGTTTGATCTCGGTGTTTTAACATCAAGGACTATTGAAATATTTTTATTAACATCTTTGATGGGATATGCATTACTTGTCTCAAGAGATACCAAAAATTTAGATGACACTAAATCAAGGAAAGTATAACAGTTTTTTTGTGAGAGAGGTTCTCCTCCTGTTACAGTTACATAACTAGTGTTATATTTACTAATTTTTGACATTATACTATCAAACGAGAGTTCTTCACCGTCTTTAAATGCATAACTTGTATCACAGTATGAGCATCTTAATGGACATCCTGCTAACCTTATAAAAATAGTAGGTTCTCCTGTTGTGAGGCTCTCGCCTTGTATAGAGTAAAATATTTCATTAATTAATAAAGTATTTGTATCAGACACTTTTTATTTCAACTTCCTGATCTAGTATAGATCTGCCATGACTTATAGCAACCGCCAGTGCATCTGATGCATCCATTTCAATCGAACGTCTTATTCTTAAGATTTTTTTTACCGCCTTTCTCACAATTTCCTTGTCTGAGGCTCCATTCTCTGTCACCAACATTTTTACACGCCTGGGTGAGTATTCAAAAATTTCTAAATCAGCTCTACTGCAAGCACATACTGCGGCACCTCGTGATTGACCAAGTTTTATTGCTGTTGCAGCATTGACACTAAAAAACACAGATTCAATAGCAACATGGTCTGGTTTGAATTCTGTAATAACTCTCTCCGTTTCATAGTTAATTTTTGATAATTTATGGCTATATTTATTTTTCAAACCAGTTTTTAAAATTGAATGGTGTATGTATTTAAACTTTGAACCCGACAATTCTATCAAACCAAATCCTGTGATGTTTGTACCTGGGTCTATTCCTAAGATCTTTATCATTTTAGCTAATGGATATATTCATATAAACATTTTGAACATCGTCTAATTCCTCAAGTTTATTGAGAATATTTGTTGCCTTTTCATGCTCAGCTTGATCAATATCAATTAAATTGATAGCTTCCATGATAATTTCTTCATCATGAGTCGTCATTTCTCTATCTTCAAAGTATTTTTTTACCTCAAACAATTGTTTAGGATCAGTGAAAACTATGCAGTTATCAGAATCACTCTCATAGTCTATTAAATTTATATTATCAATATGCTCGAAAAGAGTATCTTCTGATAGATTTGAAATTCTAAGAATCCCCATTCTTCTAAACATATGTGCAACAGAACCTTTTGTCCCTAAGCTTCCTCCATTTTTTGAAAGTATATTTCTTACCTCTGAGACTGTCCTATTTTTGTTATCTGTTAGACAATTTACTATTAGTGCAATACCCTTAGGTCCATAACCTTCATAAACAATTTCTTCAAAATTTTGATTATCTTGACCTGATGCCTTTTTGATTGCCCTTTCTAATGTATCTTTAGGTACATTTGCTGAGTTTGCTTTTGATATTGCTAATCTTAACCTTGAATTAGAGGATGCATCTGCGCCACCAAGTCTAGCAGCGACACTCACTTCTCTGATAATTTTTGTAAATATTTTTCCTCTTTTATTATCTTGAGCTTTTTTTCGATGCTGAATGTTGGCCCATTTGCTGTGACCGGCCATTATGATGCCTTTGTAATTAACATTTTTTCTCTGAAACTCACCATACGAGATATTGATTTTTGAGCATCATTGATAATATGTTTTGGGATGTGTATCTGGTTTTTATTATCTGCAAAAACTGACAAAATTTTATCTAATGAGTTAAGCTTCATCCAAGGGCACCGGCCACAACTTTTGCATGACGCTCCCTCTCCTGCTGTTGGCGCCTCTATGAATATTTTATTTGGAGACAGTTTCTTCATCTGATAAAAAATCCCTTTTTCTGTTGCAACGATTATATATTTTTTTTTGCTATCTTGAGAAGCTTGGATTAGTCTTGATGTAGAACCGACTACGTCAGCTAAGCTTATAATGCTTCTTGGTGATTCAGGGTGAACAAGTACATCGCAATCTGGATAGTCATGAATCATTTTTTTTAATTCCGAAAATTTATATTCCTCGTGAACTATACATGACCCGTTCCATAGTATCATATCTGCGCCTGATCTATCTATTATGTATTGACCTAAATATTTATCAGGCGCCCATATTAACTTTTTCCCAAGTGATGTGAGGTATTCTACTAGCGAGACTGCAATACTTGATGTTACTACCCAGTCTGCGATTGATTTAACTTTAGCGCTGGTGTTTGCATACACCACCACCTCTCTATCTGGATGCATTGAACAAAAATCTTTAAATTCATCAAAGTTACAACCCTCATCCAATGAACAAGTTGCGGCTTGATCTAGGACATAAATATTTTTCTCTGGACTCAGAATTTTTGCTGTTTCTCCCATGAATTTTACCCCTGCAACAATAAGTGTTGACTCAATTTGTTTTTGACCAAACCTAGCCATCTCAAGACTATCACTAACTAAACCACCTGTGTCTTCAGCGATTTTTTGAACAGATTCATCAACGTAATAATGGGCAATTAATTTTGCATTATGCGTCTTGAGGAGAATCCTGATTTCTTGTAAGTATTGTTCGTAGCTTTTCATTCTTCTATACTATCTATTTTAAGTGAAAGTTCCTCTAATTGTAAATCGCTTATTGATGAGGGGGCATTTGTCAATAAACATGAAGAAGATTGAGTTTTAGGAAAAGCGATAACTTCTCTTATGCTGTTTGCCTCAAGTAGTAGCATAGCGAGTCTATCAATACCAAAGGCTATCCCACCATGTGGTGGACATCCATAAGATAACGCTTCGATAAAAAAGCCAAATTTGGACTCAATTTCATCCCCTGTAAGGTTGAGTAGTTCAAAAACTTTCTTTTGAATTAGTGGGTTATGAATTCTGATTGACCCACCACCTATTTCATTCCCGTTCAACACTAAGTCGTAAGCTCTGGATTTGATATTAAGAACATCATTTGAGTCAAGATCTTCATCACATAAAGGAGATGTGAATGGATGGTGTAATGATGTAAGTTTGTCCGACCCCTCTAATTTTTCAAACAATGGATAATCTGTTACCCACAAAAACTTCCAGGCAGGTTTAATAAGGTTCAAGTCCTCACCTAATTTTTTTATGAGTGTTGACATAGATACATTAACAATATTTGTTTTATCTGCTGAGAAGAATATGATATCTCCACTCACAGAACCAGTTAATTTAATAATATTGTTAACGACGTCAGGACCAAGAAATTTCTTTATAGGTGATATAATCCCATTGTCATAATCTGAAATTGAATCACATTTTAAATAAGCTAAACCTTTAGCGCCACAACTGATGGCTAGTTTTGTAAGCTCATCTATTTCTTTTCTTGATAACTTATTGCCGCCCGGTACTCTTAAGGCGACAATTCTTGAATCTTTTTGATTGAGATGATCAGAGAATACTTTAAATTCACATTTATCAACTAGTTCTCCAATATCTCTCATGACAAGTGGGTTTCTTAGGTCAGGTTTATCACAACCATATTTATTCAATGCATCAGAATATGAAATATTCTCAAAATTAATAATACTTTCGTTTAAGATGTCTTCGAATATTTTTTGAAATAGTTCTTCAATCAATTCGTATATTATGTTCTCATTAGCAAAAGCTAACTCTACATCAAGTTGAGTGAATTCCGGTTGCCTGTCCGCTCTTAAATCTTCATCTCTAAAACACCTTGCGATTTGGAAATATTTATCTATTCCACCTATCATAAGAGTTTGTTTGAAAATTTGAGGTGATTGAGGTAAAGCAAAAAAATCTCCTGGATGCACTCTGCTCGGCACTAAATAATCTCTAGCTCCTTCAGGTGTAGTTTTTGTTAGAACTGGTGTCTCGATATCAATAAAGTCATGCGAGTAAAAAAAGTTCCTTATAGACTCGACGAGTTTAGATCGTAAACGCATGTTTTTTTGAAGTTGCTCGCCTCTCATATCTATATACCTATACTTAAGTCTTTGATCCTCATTTACAGAGAAGTCATTAATAGAAAATGGTGGTGTTTTCGATTCATTTAATAATCTTATTTTATTTACTACTATTTCAACATTACCAGAGATCAAATTTTTGTTAATGTTTCCTTTTGAACGCTCACGAACAATTCCTGATATCTCAACCACGTACTCACTTCTTAATCTCTCAGCGATAATAAACGAATCTTTATCTTCTGGATTAAAGACTACTTGGACAATATTATTCGCAATGCGTAAATCTACGAAGATCACCCCTCCATGATCTCGACGTTTACTTACCCAGCCAGCAACAGTTACATTTTTACCGACACTGTCTTGATTGATTTGATGTTCGTATAATGATTCCATATTAATTGCTAATGTAAAAGATATTAGTTCTCGCTCTTATCTTTAATATTTTTTTTACTGACTTTGTTTTTGAAGTCTGTTTCATACCATCCGGATCCTTTCAAACGAAATCCTGATGTCGAAATTATTTTAGATACACAGTTTTGTTTTCCACACAACGAGCAGGTATTTAACGGGTTCTCTGTTATGCTCTGAAAGTATTCAAAAGTCCCGTTACATTCATCGCATTTATATTCGTATATAGGCATCTTTTTTAGATTATATTATACAAAAAAAATGAAGTTTTATCTCTATCAAATTTAGTGTATAATCCTCACGTAAATAGGTTATGAAATCAACAGTAAAATTTTCTACAATTTTAGCACTTTTATCAATATCCTGCCTCAGTCTGGCTGAGGATTTTTCAGCCGGAAAAACAAAATCAGAGACATGCTTAGGGTGTCATGCAATACCCGGATACAATAACGTATATCCCACATATAAAGTACCTAAATTAGCAGGTCAGCACGCAGACTACATCATTAGTGCACTGAAAGCTTATCAAAGCAAAGAGAGAAAACATCAGACTATGCATGCAAATGCAATGGGGTTAACGGAAGAAGATATGAAAGATATCGCTGAATACTTTGAGTCATTGAAATGATTAAAATTATTAATGTCCTTGTAATGATTTTTGTTTTTAGTTTTACTCATCCTATAAACGCAGGAAGCTATCAGGCTGGAAAAGAAAAATCACAAGTTTGTGCTGCTTGCCATGGTATTGATGGTATTTCTCAAATAAAAGTGTATCCGATATTAGCTGGTCAACATAAGAACTATCTTATTCATGCTTTGAATGAATATAGGTCTGGAATTAGAGACAATGTAGTGATGAAAGGTTTTGCAGCCGGTTTATCTGATCAAGATATAGAGGACTTATCTCATTATTTTTCTATGCAGCAAGGTCTCAAAATTCCACCATTAAAATAATCACTTAGTCTCAATAAGTCTATAAAGTGCAGGTACTAGGTAGAGTGTTATTAACGATGAAATAGCTATTCCACCTAAAACCACTATTGCCATAGAGTATCTACTCTCTGATCCGGCTCCAGTACTCAACACAAGTGGAATAGCCCCCAATAATGTTGAGATAGTCGTCATCAATACTGGTCTTAATCTTATCATGGAGGATTGTATAATTGCTTCCTCAATCTTTAGTCCCTCGCGTCTTAGTTGATTTGCGAACTCAACTACAAGGATCCCATTTTTTGCGATTAAACCAATGAGCATTAAAAATCCAATTTGACTATATACATTAATTGAAGTTCCTGTTAAGAAAAGTGTATATAAACCAGATGTTAATGCGATGGGAACTGTTAATATGATTGTTACGGGATTCCTGAAACTTTCAAATTGTGCTGATAAAACTAAATAAACAACAAGTACTGCAAAAATTATAGTAATTAATAAGCTATCTCCGGATTCAAAATACTCCTTTGAGGATCCACTATAACTTATTCTTGCATTACCAGGGAGAATCTGATTAGTTAGGCTTGTTAACTCTTCAAGTGCATCACCTAAAGGATATCCTGGCAGCAAAGAGGCTGAAAATATTGTTGAAGGCATTCTGTTAATTCTTTGTAAAGTCTCACTTGAAGAGGTCTCATTCAAACTAACAAGATTAGAAATAGGTATTAATGATTCAGTTGTTGGTGATTTGATATATATGTTATCTAGACTATCAGAAGTCATTCTAAAATAATCTTCTGCCTGTAAGATAACGTTATAAGTAAGTCCATCTGATGAAAATGTCGTAATTTTATTTGCTGCGAAGAGTGTTTCTATGGTTGTACTTATCTCATCAGCGCTTATTGATAACTCATAGGCTCTATCCCTATCTATCGATAAATTAATTCTTGGATTAGTCAGCTTATAATCGATATTTGGATTCTTAAAATTCATATTTTCTGTATTTGTTAGTAATATGTTGCCCCACTCATTAATATCGCTATAATTGTTGCCACTGATTACAAGTTGAAGGCCGGGCTTAAAGTTACTTCCACCTAGGCTAGGTGGATTGATAGCGATGACTCTCGCTCCTGGTATAGATATGAGCTTTGGAAATATTTCAGCGACTATTTCTCTCTGATGTCTTCTATCACTCCAAGGTGTAAGAGTAGCGAACAAATAAGCGGTGTTAACTGCACCTGGTTGACCTGAGAATCCAGGTGCCACTACAGCAAATAACTTTTTGATTTCATTATTATTTTTATACGGAATTAAATATTCTTCTACTTGTTTAACTATCTTATCAGTATACTCAAGCGTAGAGCCTTCAGGAGTAGAGACAACAATAATGAAAACACCTCGATCCTCCGTTGGGGCGAGTTCTTTTTGTGTCACTTGGAATAAAACTAGAGAAACGACTATAGCAATAATAGAAAATATGAAAACTTTCTTAGGGTTATTCTGTGACTTAATCAAGGAATCTTTATAGAATTTTCTAAATTTACTTATTGATTCAGGTTCTGCATTTGTGACTTTTGTATTTTTGAATAATCTGGAGCACAACATTGGTGTAAGTGTTAATGCTACTATACTGGAGAAAATGACAGCAAAAGATAGAACAACACCAAATTCAATAAAAAGCCTACCAGTCTTTCCTTCCATAAATGAAAGAGGAAGAAAAACACTCACGAGAACTATAGTAGTTGCAATTACGACAAATGTAATTTGTTTAGTACCTAAGATAGATGCATCATAGACAGATTCACCATCATCTATTCTCCTTTTGATGTTTTCTAGAACAACTATAGAGTCATCAACTATTAATCCAATTGCTAATACTAGTGCAAGGAAGGTTAACACATTCAATGAAAAGCCTAAAATGTATATTATATAAAATGTGGCAATGACAGATACAGGTATTGTAATGGCAGGTATCAGCGTAGCACTAGGCGAACGAAGAAAATAAAAAATTACAGCTATAACCATTAACATAGATATAAAGAGAGCTAATCTAACTTGAAAAATAGACTCTTCAACAAACACAGATTGATCATAACCAATATCCATAGTTATATTCTCTGGTAATGATGGTCTTATAAGGTCTAATTCCCTCTTTACGGCATCAGCAACCTTCAAGACGTTTGATTTCGTTTGTCGCACAATGCCTAGACCAATTGCATCCTCACCATTAGCTCTTAGGAAACCTCGCTCAGTTTCTGCTCCTATGTCAATTCTGGCAATATCATCTAAGGTAATTCTTTTACCGTTAATATTCTTTATCAAGAGATCCTTAAATTGATTTATTGATGACAATTTTGATGTCATTTGAAGGTCTAACTCTCTATTAGTAGAATCCAAACGACCTGCGGGTTTCTCAACATTCTCTCGATTGATTGATGCTAACACATCATTAACAGTTATATTCCTAGCTGACATCTCATCTGGATTTAACCATATACGAACTGCATATTTCCTCTCGCCACCTATTGTTATAGATGCAACTCCAGGTAAAATAGACAGTCGATCTATGACATTTCTATCAAGGTAATCGTTTAGCTGAATACTCGTTAGCTGATTGCTTGAAAAGCCAATCCACATAACAGCTCTAGCATCAGTATCTGATTTTGACACTCTCGGCTGATCTACATTTCTGGGTAACTTAGAAAGTGCTCTACTAACTTTCTCTCTCACATCATTGGCTGCGGAATCCATATCTCGTGAGAGATTAAACTCAATTTTAATACTTGAAAACTCATTCTGACTCTCTGATCTTATCTCTTTAATGTCGGAAATTCCTGAAATAGAGTCCTCTAGGATTTGAGTTACGTCTCTCTCCATAATCTCTGCAGATGCACCTCTGTAAATTGTAGATACAGTTACGACAGGCTTATCGATGTCTGGATACTCACGTATTGATAGCTTATCGTATGATACTAATCCTAAAATAATAAGGAATAAGCTAATTACTATTGCAAGTACTGGTCTATTGACAGTTGTTTCAGAGATATGCATTTTAATCTACGACATTAATCAATGATTGGTCTTTAAGTTTTTCTTGACCCATGTACACTACATTATCTTTTTCATTTAGACCTGATATAACTTGAACAAGAGCATCACTTCTGACACCAATGGTTATGTCTTTAATTACTGCCTTATCACTATTAACAATATAAACATAGTGCTTCCCATCTATACTTAGTAGAGCTTCTTCAGGAATTAGAATCGCATTATCAACAGTTTCTAATATCAAATCTACCTTCATCAATAAACCTGGTTTAAGTGAATTATCATTATTTTCAAGAAGTGAATATGCTGCTATTGTTCTAGTGCTTTTGTCTATACGTGTATCAATAAATTCTAACTTACCTTTAAACGTCTTATCTGATAGATTATCAGAAGTTGCCCTAATTTTTATGTTTGTACTAAGATAAGGAAGTAATCTCTCCGGTAAATTTAATTCTAGTTTCATTTTACTATTATTATCAAGTGATGAGAGAAATGTACCATTTACAACAGCATCTCCAACATTTTTCTTACTAAGTCCAATTAACCCACTGAATGGGGCGTATATTTCAGCCATACCTACATTATCGGATGATAGTATACTATAAAGTTTCTGACCTTTAGAGATTTCAGTTCCTTCAACAAAATGAATTTCATGTATTATCCCATTTACTTTTGATGTTATATCTATTGACTGAAGAGATTTTATGGTTGATATAGCTTTAAACTTACTCTCAGCAGTATCTATTATTACAGGTTTTGCTTTAACAGCAGTAATTTGTGTTCTGTTTAGAAATTCCATATACGATTGATACTTTATTCCTAAGTTTATTGCTCCAAAAATCAAACCAATAACTAAAGCGATTACGAGTAAATTTAATGGAGTCAAATTTTGTAGATAGTCTTTAATCTTCGTTATCATTAGAATTAATACATATCATTGATAAGATCCGTCCAGTCTGATTTTCTCTTCTGTAGGAATAATATTGATCCGAGTTTGAGAATGTGCAAATATTCTCAAGAAAGACCTTCTCAACACCTTCTTGTTTTAGAATGATTTTAGCAACGTATTTAAGATCTAAATGCCATGCACCTACATCTTTTGTGCGAGAGAAAAATTCTGTTGATATTTTAGATAATTTATTAAATACATCTTCACGAATTATGTAATTTTCTGGATTTATAGAAGGTCCAATCCACACGACTAGGTCTTTTGGGTCTCTGGAGAATCTCTTTATAAATTTCTGTATTATGCCACTAGCTAGCCCTCTCCATCCAGCATGAATCACGCCAATTTTATTTCCATCGTTACTTGAAATCAATATCGGTAGACAATCAGCAGATAGAACAGCCAGTGGCAATCCCTTGGTGGTTGTATAGCAAGAATCACACACTAGATTATCAGATGGACTTTTAGCTGCTCGGACAGTTGCGCTGTGAATCTGTTTCATAAACACTGGTTTTGAGTTTAATTTTAATTGTTTTATGATAGAGTCCCGGTTTTTTTTAACATCTTTTGGATTATCACCAACATCTAAGCTCATGTTAGAAGATGCAAAGGCGCCAGTGCTCCAACCGCCAATTTTAGTAGAGTGATAAGCTGTAATATTGCTAGGTGCACCCCAAGCAATTTTTCGTATTTGTACATCCATATTATTTCTCAAGCGCTAATGACCTTATAACATTAAATGCATCCCCAGGTAAACACTCAATTTCAATATCTTTACCATCAAAAGGATGTTTAAACTTGAGATAGTACGCATGTAGTGCAATTCCATCGAAATTTTCCATATACTGTTGGAGTTTTCCATATTTTTTCAACTTATTGTGCTTATAACCATATAATTTATCACCAAGTACTGGATGTCCTAAATCTGATAAATGAACTCTGATTTGATGTGTTCTACCTGTTATTATCTCTATATCTAAGATTGATACATGTTCTTTATATATTGACGAATGTATTATGGTTTTTGCATTTTTGCCATTTTCATCAACAATCATTTTTTTTCTGTTAACTTGATGTCGCCTTATCGGCTTATCAATGATTAGAGTGCTTTTCAGTGAACCAGATACTATAGCAATATATTTTTTAGAGATACGTCTCTCTTGCATAAGTTTGGAGAGAATAAATTGACTTTTAAGATTTTTACATACAATCAAAGCACCAGAAGTCTGCTTATCTAGCCTGTGAATAATTCCTGCTCGTGGTAACTTCCTGAGTCGTGGATCGTAATAAAGTAATGCATTCTGTAAAGTACCACTATAATTACCAACGGCTGTATGTGTAACCATTCCTGAATACTTATTGACAACTAAAAGTGTGTCATCTTCGAATATAATATCGAGTTTAATATCCTCTGGTGAAACATCGATTTCTTCGTCTTCATTCATCTCAATCTCTACTTTGGATACCTCTTTTATCTTATCTTTTGATAAACATTCCTGACCGTTAACCAATAATTTTTTATCTTTAATCCACTTTTGAATCCGTGAGCGTGAGTATTCTGGGAGCTCCTTAGACAGAATTTGATCAAGTCTAAGCTGATCGTCTGGAGAGATGTCAAATTCGAAAATATTCTTAGATTTCATACCACATATCCTCTAACTAATCTATAATATCAAAATGACTAAAAAATATCTCCTTACTTGCCTTATAATCACTTGTCTTCTGTCAGGATGTAGTTTTTTAGATAAGATGCTGGAGGAGGAAGATACAACAGTTGGTCTAACAGCTGCTGAATTATATGGTGAAGGCAAGGAATTTCTTAATTTAGAAGACTTCAACAACGCGATAGAATATTTTGAAGTACTAGAATCGAGGTTTCCTTTTGGAAAATATTCTACCCAAGCAATGCTAGATCTCTCTTATGCCTATTATGCATCTGAACAACGTGATAAAGCTATAATAGAAATAAACAGATTTATCAGGTTATATCCTAATCATCCAGAGGTGTCTTATGCATACTATCTCCGCGCACTTGCAAATTTTGATAAAGATGCAAATGTCTTAACTCGTTTTTTTGGTTACGATCCATCAAGATATGACGTGACAACACTAAAAGAATCATTTAATGATTTTTCAATAGTAGTCAACAGGTATCCTGAAACCAAATATGCTGATGATTCATTAAATCGACTCATATACATCAGAAATCAGATTGCACGAAACGAACTATATATTGCAGAATATTACAGTAAACGATCGGCACATGTTGCGGCTATTGAACGTATCAAATATATGTTGGAAAACTACGGAGGGACACCAAGTACTGAAAAAGGTCTCCTGATATTGGTTAAGAGTTATAATAACTTGAATATGAGACAATTAGCTTTTGATAGTGCGAGAGTGCTCAAAAAGAATTATCCAGAGTACAATATTGATGAAAGAGACAGAAAAATAGTAGTATCAAAAATTACGGAAAACGAAGGGAAAGTTGATGTAGGTACTAATGACCAGGAGAGAAACTGGTATGATATTTTCAATTTATTTGATTAAAAATTAGCTAGATTTTATTTTCTCATCAACAATACATACTGGTATTGGATTCATTTTGTGTAAATTTCCCTGTCTAATTTCAACATATCTCTGATGATGTTTACTATTTGGATTCAACATTGCCTCCTCAATTTCCTCATATGATAAACCTAACTGATCCTCATCATTTCTTCCATCTTCCCATAGTCCATCTGTTGGCGGTGCTTTGATAATGTCTTGGTGAATATTAAGGTAAGTCGCAAGTGACCTTACTTCCGATTTTGTCAAGTCAGCAATTGGCGATACATCAACGCCCCCATCACCATATTTAGTGTAAAAACCAACACCAAAATCTTCTACTTTGTTACCGGTGCCAACAACTATACCACTAGTAGAGGCAGCAATCTGGTATAATGCTATCATTCTCATCCTTGCTTTAGTATTAGCAAGACCAAGATCACTGGAGAAGCCAAAATTTATGAGACCATCTTTGAAATTATCGTACATATCTGACAAGTCAATTTCGTAATGACTTACATTTGGGTGTTCTTGAACTAATTGCTTACAATGAAGTAAGCTAAGTGAAATATCGAGTGATTTGATTGGTAACGTTATTACAATTGTTTTCTTACCTGTGAGTGCGCAAATTTTACTCACTAATGCAGAGTCGATACCACCTGAGACACCAACAACGAATGCAGATATCTCTTTTTCTGAGTTATCCATATATGTCTCTAACCAATTTTTAATATGTGAAACTACTGCTCTATTGTTCATATTTTAAAAAGTATCTATACTAGTCCAAAAGATAAAATCATAATAATAGAATACAATAAAATAATCAAAAAATACAAAAAAAGATAATGATACGTATAATTGCAGTACTTTTTGTAATATTATTAATACTAGTGCTACTTAGCAAATTAGGATCAAAAAGAGGGTCTAGTAAAAAAACGAGGAAACTTCTTAAGTATTGCGAATATTGCAAATCATATGTAACAGATGATCAAAAATGCGTAAATGAAGATTTTGATCACAAAGATTTAGATTGACCAAATTATGAAAAGACCACCACTTCTTTTAACACTTACTATTATAATGATCATTGGCATACTACTCTCTATTTCATTAAAATAATGAGGAAAATTTTTATCATAACAGGTCCAATAGGTTCCGGTAAATCATCAGCTTGTAGATTCCTGAGAAAATATGATTTTCAATATATAAATTCAGATCAATTAGCGAAACATATAATAAAGAATGATAAAA
>CESP01100897.1_pt1 | contig 18429 bp, 16 predicted proteins | sample 531211 | NCBI WGS metagenome assembly CESP01 (sample SAMEA2622074, study PRJEB7988) | marine metagenome | biome: marine biome (ENVO:00000447); feature: surface water layer (ENVO:00002042); material: "saline water (ENVO:00002010), including plankton (ENVO:xxxxxxxx)" | depth 5 m | reverse complement strand
ATGTTAGATTACCATTATGACTGAAACCCGTATATATACCGCAAGCCTGATTCTTATTGGTAACGAGCTTCTATCAGGCCGTACTCAAGATAAAAACCTCACATTTATAGCCAAGGGTTTGAACGAAATTGGAATTAGCATGTTAGCTGCTTACGTAATTCCAGATGTTAGAGAAACCATAATTAACTTGTTAAATGAAGTGAGAACAAAGTACGATTACGTTTTTACCACGGGCGGTATTGGTCCTACTCATGATGATATAACCACCGAATGTGTGGCTGCAGCATTTGGAGTGGGAACATATGTTGACGAAGAGACGGCAGAGCTTCTGACCAAGCGTATTCAGGCACGCGGAGAAATAATGAATCCAGCTCGATTGAGAATGGCAACCTTCCCACAAGGCTCAGAACTCTTGAAAAATGAAGTGAGTGCAGCACCCGGTTACAAACTTGAAAATGTTTTTGTTATGGCAGGCGTGCCCCGTATCATGCAATTAATGTTTAGGGAGGCAAAAAAACATTTGCGAGGAGGTCAGATTATAAAATCTCGTGGTGCGGTCACTGATATAGGTGAAGGAACGATTGCAGCTCCTTTAGCGGAATTGCAAAAGCGTTATCCAATGATTGATATTGGATCTTATCCACAAATGCGGCAAAATGTCGGTTTTCGAGTATCTATTGTTTTGCGAGGCACAAATGAGCATATTCTCAATCGTGCGCATGAAGAATTAATGGGATTTTTGCATGATCTTGGAGGTAATCCAATTGAAGAAGATCCACAAACCACACAAGGTTCTGCAGAACCTGAGGATTTAAAATGAATTGGCAGCCCGTGTTGTTGGGTGTCACCCTCGGTGCTGGACTTTGGATCGCGTTTTCCGGCCTCCGTCGTATGTTTAATAACAAATTGTCCGAAAACGAACGGAAAAAGGGCTTTTGGCCGATGAATGCGGGATTTGCTCTTGCTTGCCTCTCAATGTATCTAATGGGACGTTTCAGCGAAACTGGTGGCGGATAGCCTTTAACTGTAAATTAATGGTATTTCTCCGATATTATTTTGAGAAATTGTTTCGTGCAGGTAGGTTACGTACCCCGTCAGGATATAGTTTTAGAGAATAATTAAATATTCAAATTTTTTAAACGGTAGGTGAAGAAAATTTTATTGAAGTATTGTTTTGATTGAAGTTGATTGATTGGGAACGATCAAACATACGCAGATGTTTGGCGTTTTGCTATCAATCTTATATCGAATTTTACGTATTTTATGGTCCTCAGATCTTAGAAACTATCAGATAACTCAATCTGTCCTAGTATTTACTAGACATGTGAATTTTGTGCGTGCAGTTCAAACTGCCGAAAGGGCAAATGCATGGTAATAAAAAATAACGTAAAAAGTGCCTTCGGAGCGTGGACCCAAAGAAATTATGCATGGTACATGGGTGGCGCTTCGGTTTCTTTATTTGGAATGTGGGCTCAGCGTATTGCAGTTGCGTGGTTAGCTTGGGAGCTAACTCGTTCTGAACTGTGGTTAGGTTTGATAGCTTTTGCAGATCTCTTTCCGACAGTTATAATTACTCCAATAGCTGGAGCAATAGCTGACCGAACAAATCGTTTATGGATGTCGCGGATTAGCATTTTCCTCGCCGGTTGCCAAGCGTTTATGCTTGCATGGATGGCGTACAACGGTTATTTGACCGAAGCTTCTGATGTATGGTGGCTATTCTTTCTTTCTTTGTTTCTTGGAATCGTTATGGCCTTTGCTACCGCCGCTAGATTGTCAATGGTTCCATTATTGATAGAGCCCGATTTTTTGCCCTCTGCATTGGCTAATGATGCAGCAATTTTTAATAGTGCTCGGGTTGTGGGACCGATGCTTGCGGCACTTATAATATCCACTTGGAATGCTGGCACCGCATTTTTGCTAAATGGTTTTGTTTTCATGATTTTTGTTTGTTGTTTGATGGTAGTAAGGCTTCTTCGTAATGAGTCCAAGAGCAGTCCTAGTGGCAATGTGATAGCTGATACTATAGAGGGTATGCGTGCTGCGGCTGTACACCAGGGTATTGGGCCAATGTTGATTGTACTGTCTGCTGTTGCCATTGGTGTAAAATCATTCTTTGATCTATTACCTGCTGTCTCAGATGAAGTTTTTAATGCTGGAGTAGATGGTTTTGCGCACCTCGCTGCTGCGGGCGGTTTCGGGGCTGTATCAGCCGCAATTTGGTTAGCAATGCGCGGAAGTTTAGAGGGATTAACCTCAATAACATTAGGTGCAATGGCTATTGGAATGGCTGGAATTTCACTGATGTGTGCGACAGATAATATATGGATCGGTTTGCTTGGTTCATTCTTTGGAGGGGTAGCTGTGACTTTATGCGGAACGGGGACCCAAACACTGATGCAAAATGCTGTAGAGGGTCATCTCCGTGGTCGTATAATGTCAATTTATGGAATGTTACACCGCGGCGCCCCCGCCGTTGGTGCGCTTACAATGGGGGCTGCAGCTGAAATCTTTGGAGTGCAATGGGCATTAATCACTACTTGTACAATTGTTTGTGCCCCGGTGCTTTTGTGGGCATGGCCACGCAGAACAAAAATCGCCAAAGCCCTTGAGAATAACGAATACTAATTTTGTTCAGTTAAATAAGTCGGTATGAAGAAACGATTGCATACAAAACAGTGTTGGATGTTGGTTTATGGCTTCAGAAAGAACTAAAAAACCCGTTGCCTTTCGCGTCATCATGCAAAAAAACTATGGTTTATACACGGCTGGAAGTACAATTTCATTATTTGGGATGTGGGCGCACAAGCTTGCTACCGCATGGCTTGCTTGGGAGTTAACGAAGTCAAGTTTTTGGGTGGGGTTAGTTGCTTTCTCTGAACTTGTTCCAACTTTGTTATTAACGCCGTTTGCCGGTGTCTTAGTGGAACGCTATGACCGGTTAAGATTGATAAGAATTAGCCAATTTTGTGGGATGATTCAATCACTCGCACTCGCCTTGATGGTTTTAACAGGCCAAATGTCAGAATATCATGACATTTATTGGCTTATTGTTTGGACTGTCTTCCTTGGTATCGTATGGTCCTTGAATACTGCGGCGAGATTGTCTGTTGTGCCTAATCTTGTTTTACGTGATGACGTACCATCTGCAGTTGCAATGAATTCAGCGATATTTAATTTAGCCCGAGTTATAGGTCCTGCTCTTGGTGGCTGGCTTATTTTTAGAGGTGGTGTAGGAGAAGCATTTCTATTCAACAGCGTGACTTATATTTTTTTTATTATCGCTCTATTTCTGATAAAACCAGTGCGAGATGATCGCCGTCCAGCTACCGGAAGAAGTATAATTAGCCAAGCTGCTGATGGCATTCATTATGCATCACACCATCCAGGAATTGGTCCTTTGCTTGTTGTTTTAATAGCAATGGCCTTGGGTGGTAAATCACTACTGGAGCTTATGCCAGAATTTGTTGATAAAGTTTTTCACACTGGTGAAGTTGGCCTCGGATACCTTTTCTCTGCGGCGGGAGCAGGTGGTCTTTTTGCAGCTGTTTGGTTGACTGCTCGAGGCAGAGTTGAAGGTCTGACAACCATTTCAATTGGTGCTTTATTTGCAACAGCGATTGCTGTTTTCTCTTTCGTAATAACAGAATCGTTCTTTGTTGCATTAATATCAGTGTTCCTTTTAGGTGTTACTGGAATATGTGGTGGTACTTCGACCCAGACATTGATGCAACACGCAGTGGATGAAAACCTGAGGGGCCGTGTAATGAGTCTCTATGGTATGATAAATCGAGGTGCACCAGCTCTAGGCGCTTTAGCTATGGGTGCACTTGCTGAGGTATTTGGCATTCGTTATGCAGTAGCGATTGGCAGTGCCGTATGCATTTTAGTTTGGATATGGGTGTTACCTAAAACATCTGCCCTGCGCAGCATTCTTGAAACCAAACAAAATCGTTAGTGGATATGGTTTAGGACACATATTGAAAAAAATAATAGAAACTATGAGTTAGCCCTGAATGAATTCTGGTTCCAAATAAGGGTCATATTATCCGCCTATCAATGTTTTCGTTTATATAAATCCTTAAGATGATAACTCATTAGGCTTTAGATGATTTACCTTGCCATTCGTTTATTGGAATTTACAAATGTAAGTACCAATTTAAACCAGGATCTAATAAAGAGTCTTACTTTTTAATCATCACTGGGATATGTAACAAAATCAGATTTATTAATACTAATTTGGAGTAAGTAAATTGAATAAATGGTATAAAAATCTTTTGAACTATTGCAAAAAAAGTACAGTGTGGAATGACCATTGGGATGACCGGATATATACCAATATCCAATCAAAAACACAGATTGAACAGATTAAAAGGTAATATTCTTCTCTCTGTTCATATTTGTTATGTCTATGGAAGCTCGCCGTTTGGCCTTTATTCTTTTTTACGTTTAAACCTCTTCCACCTTTTAGGTCCTCCTGATAAATTAACCTCTTTAATTCTTTACTGTTCATAGGAATCCTTAGGAACTATTGTGAAGATATGAAAAATAAGTCAAATTTTTCCGACTCTGTGGTACGAATTTGAAAGAGAAATAGTAAAAAATAACAGGTGCTTTCTACCAAAAATTATATAAGTAACTGTTTTTTTTGAGTAAAAATAGATGCGGGCGTGGTGGAATTGGTAGACACAAGGGACTTAAAATCCCTCGATCGATAAGATCGTGCCGGTTCAAGTCCGGCCGCCCGCACCACTTTTTCAAAATCATTCCAGCTACTTTTTTGCGGTGCGGGAAGACAACTCAATTGTTATGCATATTAAGAAGTTATCCCATTTATTCTTCGGTTCGTTAGGCTAGAACATCCGCTTAGGCATTTCAGCGATATGTATTAAATGGCAAGCACCTTTAATACGCAAACCCATTATTTTGTACGAGAGTATATTGAATATTACTTTAATATAAGACTCTCTATTTGTTCTATCAAAAATACAAGTCCAACCCCCAGAGCTATTGCTCCCCCAATGCGTGGTTGAATTTCTTGCGTATGTTTTGCTTTCCAAACAGTTAAAATTAACCAAGATGTGCCCATCGCTATGCAATATTGTATTACTGCAAAACCTATTAAATACGAGAGAAAAGGTGATGTTTCCGCGCCAAGAATTGCGGCACCGTATGCACACCCATGGAAAAATCCGGCAATTGCGAAGATTGCAGCAAATATTTTTGTGTTATACTTATGTCCGGAAACTACAAGTATTCCAGCCAAAACTACAGAACTAGCAATTGTTGCTTCAAGAAACGGTAGCATGAGTCCATTCGTACTAACTATGCATCCGGTAACAGTTGCTGTGATAAAAGTAATAGTTAATATTTTACGTAAAGAACAAAAAGCTACCGCAATGCCAACTAAAATAATGAAAGCTAAATGATCAAATCCAATAACCGGATGTCCGAAACCTGATAAAAGACCTTGCCAAAATGTTACAGGCACTTGTCCCCCCATGGGATGGTGAGCAAATACCGGGTTTGCGAATAATGTTGCGCTCGGAATCCCAAGAACAATGAGGTTTTTGATCTTTACCATTTCCTTAACATATATTTATTAATGCAAAAAAACATTTAGTTTTCAAATTGATAAAAACTCTTTTCATATTTTGCAATATATTGCGCTTATAATTTGGATGGTTAAATGGTTGAAATGGTTTTACAGTTCAAAAAATATATAATCAAGGACTCAAGGAGGCCAAAATGTCAAGGAATCAAGATCTCCGATCTTTTATTAGCCAAGTACGGAAACTTGGGCCAAAATTCTATCAGAGTGTCTCACGGTCCGTAAAACCTCAGTATGAAAGCTGCGTTATACAGCAAAAGCTTGCAGTTCAAGATCGCTATCCCATTGTATCTTTCTCGAAAGTAAGTGGTTCGAAGCGGTCCATGATCTCAAATATCTTCGGTAGTTATGATCTATTGGGTTTGGCCCTAGGTGTAAGCCCAGGCGGAGACAGATCTATGGTTTTAAAAGCTTTCAGAGAACGGGCAGAAAATCCTTTTCAACCAGTTTATGTTTCTAAAAATTACGCGCCAGTGCGAGAGGTTATTGAAACTGGAGATGATGTTGATCTTTCTTCATTGCCGATTGTTCATCACGCTGAACAGGATTCAGGGAAATACATTACTGCTGGAGTATTAATTGTAAAAGACCCTGATTCTGGCGTGTTCAATACAGGTATGTACAGACACGAGTTGAAGGGAAAAAAAGAACTTAGTTGTATGTTTAATCCTGCGCACCATGCTGCTCATATTTATCGCCGTTGTAGGGATCTCAAAAAACCAATGGAGGCAATTCTTTTCATCGGCCATCATCCCGCAGCACTAATCGGATCTTTATCAGAAGGCACAATAAATACATCAGAACTAGATATTATGGGAGGCTTGATGGGAGAACCGCTAGCAGTCATAAATGGTGAAACTGTGGATCTTCCAGTGCCTGCATTTGCCGAAATTGCTATTGAGGGATACCTTGATCCCGATAGTGAAACATCAGATGGTCCATTTGCCGAGTTTACTAACTATTACGGACCAGCGAAAGATACTGTAGGTCTTTTGAATGTAACCGCAATTACTAGACGCGGAGATGCTATTTATCATGATCTTGATCCTGCACACCAAGAACATAATCTTGCAAATGCATTATCACTTGAAAGCCGAGTTTTTGATAGCGTTAAGACGCTTGTGCCGTCAGTAAGCGCAGTTTCTGTTCCTGTAGCCGGTTCATGTAGATTCATGACTTATGTTGCGATTCGGAAAACTGTTCCGGGCCAAGGAAAATCAGCTGGTATTGCTGCGATAAGCGCAAATCCTAATTTAAAAACCGTAATTGTGGTTGATGCCGATGTTGATATTTACGACGATACTCGTGTTCTTTGGGCGCTAAATACTTGTTGCGAGGCCGACCAAGATCTTACAATCATTCCCTATGCGTTGGGTTCTCACCTTAATCCTTCATCATATGGGGAGTGGCGCGATAAACGGGGCCCTATGAATACTAAAATGATTTTCGATGCTACTCGTCCTGTTTCTAAATCCTTTGAGGAACCAATTTTTCCGCCTAAGGAAGCTTGGTCACGCATCAATTTAAACGACTGGCTAGATTAATCTATATCCAAGTTATGCAAAAAGCCTGTGTATTATTAATAAGAGGAAGCTTACTTGCGGGGTTTTTTAGTCAGTAAGTTTTCTTTTAGGTCAAGTCCCGTAAATAATATTGAAAAACGCAAGAGTTCTGATGAGTTCATTAATTATAAAACCATATCTGATTTACTAACTTTGCCTAAAATTACAAAGATTTCTCTGCACATTTTTTCTTACTACATGTCAGGGTTATCGTTTGTTTTCTGGATGTACCTCTGGATGAATAAACAAAAGCCATGCGAGCCAGAACATGAATATTGTCGATATTAAACCAATTACAAAGAAACTAGCTTCCAGTCCTATCAGTCCAGCAAGCCAACCCATGAGAACTGGGGCTCCAACGGAAGTAAAACGGTTTGCAGTTCCACGAAGGCCAATTGCACGGCCTTTAGATTCAGGTCCAGCTGTCGCTAGCATTAAATTAATAATTAATGGTTGGTGAATTCCATTTGATAAATTCCGTACACAAGACATTATACAAAATGCTACGTACACAGCTATAAGTGGAGAAATTTCAAGTAGCCAATTTATACTACCTGCAACAAAAGATTTTACCGGTGTGGTTGATATTAAAGGGGTAATGCAAATCAACACCAACCCTATAAATACGGAAGTCCAGAGTAACCAGTAGGCCTTTATGTGGCGCCGCAAAGATTGTGCCCAAAGTGACCCTATAGCTGCGGTTGCAGATGAAAGAGACACCAAATAACCAATTAAGGTCGCCGAAATGTTCTCAACCTCGCCCAACCAATAAATAAAAAAAGTACTGTTAATATTATTTCCGACATGGACCATCATGCCAATCATCACTGTGATTGAGACTGCGGGTATAGACAATAGCCGTAAAGAAAAAACGTACTCCGTAAAACGTGGTTTGATTTCGCGGAGGGTGATAGGTGGAATTGGTGTCCCTTTTTTTTCTGCTTCGCGCTCACGAGCATTTTTAATTGGGGGTAAAAACAAAATACATAAAATAAATCCAACACCGCATAGACCGACGAGGCTGAATGCTGCCCATGGCCCTGCTAAGTCCCAAGTATGACCAACAACCGGGGGCCCTAACATGTGGCCAATTCTTATAACGGCTCCGAGTCTGCCCGCATATCTTGTTCTTCCTTTCATTACCTGACCCACAAGAGTCTGTGCCCCCATCCAACCGATCGAGTCTGTCATGCCTGATATCAATTGGATGATTATAAAAGCCCATATAAACGGAAGAGCTGGATACATAAAAGGCGTCACTAAAGCAGCAAGACCGATAACTAAAAGAACGCGATTAGTGCCTATTCGGTCCATAAGGATGCCGGCATGTATTGAAAATAAAAGAGATAATACGGGCCGACATCCAAGTGCGATTCCAGCAAGAAGACCTGCCTGAAGACCCAACTGCTGAGCCGCAAATAGCGGCACAATTGGCATTAACATAAAATGGGTACTGGTAGAGAATAACCCAATTCCATAAATAGCAACTTCATGCCGGAGGGGAATTGATTCAACCGGTAAACTTTTTGAAGATTGTTTATTGTTTTTTTTCACGTCTATTAATATTTACACAACGGAATTTTTCATAAATTAAAGCCGTATATCTGTCTACTCTCGGGGTTTTATAGAACCTATGGCAGTGTTATCTTTTTATACTAATTTTTTGAATAATCCGAGGAAAAAAAATGCGTGCAGTCGTCATCGACGAATTTGGGCCAGTTGAAAACCATCAACTTAAAGAAATCAATAAGCCAAAACCGGGCGAGGGTGAGGTCCTCATCGACGTGGTTGCAATCGGCGTGAATTTTCCGGACACGCTTATGATGCAGGGGTTATATCAGACTAAACCTCAACGTCCTTTCACTCCGGGAAGAGATATTGCCGGTACAGTAACAGAAGTTGGAAGTGGAGTTGTAGAATTTAGTCCAGGTGACCGAGTTGTTGCAATTGTTCCATGGGGTGGCTACGCAGAATTCGCGGTCGCGCCGGTAGCAAGATGTTTTAGTCTTCCTGACCATGTTGATTACGAAACTGCAGCCGGAATGATTACTACCTATATGACTGCTTGGGTAGCTTTGATGGAACGTGGTGCCTACAATGTAGGCGAAAAGGTTTTAGTTCTTGGCGCAAGTGGCGGCGTTGGATTAGCGGCAATCCAAATTATAAAAGCAAAAGGCGGTGTGGCAGTCGGTGGCTCCTTATCGGCAGCTAGTCGGAAGGTCGTTACAGAAAATGGTGCAGATGCTGTAATCGATTTGGCGCGTGGAGACCCAAAAGAGAGCTTGCGAGCTCAGGTTTTTGAGGCAGTTGGTGAAGATGGTGTTGATATTTGCTTAGATCCAGTGGGAGGGCAGTATTTTGATGCCGCACTGCGGGCACTTTCCTTCGCTGGCAGGATTGTTGTGATTGGATTTGTAGATGGTATACCAACCGCACGTCCCAATTATTTTAATGTTAAAAATTTGACTATGGCAGGAATGGCGTTGGATCTGCATTTTCGATTTAAACCGGAGGTGATTAATAAGGCGATCTCTGATATTTTTTTAATGTACAAAGAGAAAAGTATTAGTCCAGTAATTACCTCCGTGGTTGCACTTGATAAATGGAAGGATGCAGTGACTCAAATAGGTAAGGGTAAAAGTGCTGGAAAAATCGTTTTGTCGACCAGTCGAGAATAGGAGCTTATTTATGGCTAACCGGACCCAAAAAATTATTCAAAACGCGCTAAGCCGAGGACAATCTGCTCTTTCTGAGTACGAGAGTAAAAGAGTGCTTGCGGCTTACGGAATACCAATTAGTAAGGAATTACTGGTAACTTCTGCTTCTCAAGCGCGCGCTGCTGCAAAAAAGATTGGTTATCCAATTGTGCTCAAGGCCTGCTCACCAAATGAAACTCATAAAACCGAAAAGGGATTAGTAGTTGTCAACTTATCAAATCAAAAAGAATTGAACTTAGCTTGGTTGTCCCTTGGAAAAAAAGCAGGCAAGTCATACAAAGGTGCTTGGTTGGTCCAAGAGATGGTAAAGGGTTCACGCGAAATTATGATCGGGATGCATCGCGACCCCGGATTTGGCCCAGCTGTGATGTTCGGTTTAGGGGGTATTTTTACTGAAATTCTACAAGATGTGGTATTCCGGGTAGCGCCATTACGCAAAAGAGATGCGAGCGATATGCTGCGTGGCATAAGAGCAAAAAAAATACTTAATGAAATCCGTGGTTTGCCTGCTGCTAATCGAGAGATTTTAACACACACTTTGATGGCAGTTGGACAAATCGCTTTGGATCACCCAGATATTGCCGAAATCGATATTAATCCGATGATTATTCGCGGAGCAAAAGCGGTTGCAGTTGATGGTTTGATTATGTTTTCGGAGAGCTAAATAATGCCTTCGATTATGGAAAGGTTTTTCAATCCTAAGTCTGTGGTAATTGTTGGCGCGTCGGGTACGGTGGGAAAACCAGGAAACGTTGTAATTCAGAATATGCTGGATAATAAATATAGGGGCGAAATTTTTCTGGTTAATCCACGTGGTGGTAAAATTGGGAAGTTACCAGTGATAACGTCCATAAATAAACTACCAGAAAATATTGATCAGGCCGTGGTAACACTCCCCGCTGATTTGGTGCCAGAGACGATTCGTGCGCTATCCAAAAAAGGTGTTAATGCAATAATTTTAGCCGCAAGCGGGTTTGCGGAAGTAGACCAATTGGGAGAGAAACGTCAAAAAGAACTGCTTCAAGTAATCAAAGAAACTGGTGCCCGAGTAATTGGGCCTAATACCACGGGGCATATTTCGGTTCCCTCTAATTTTACATCGAGTTTTTTTCCGCTTGGCAAAGTTCCGCGAGGGAGTGTTTCTTACATTGCACAAACCGGAAACTTTTGCGGGATATCTATACGCCATTTAATAAGTGCAGAAAATTATGGTATAGCACGATCCTGTGGTCTCGGAAATAAAGCTGATCTGGATGAATGCGATATTTTAGAATTCTATGGGCAAGACGATGAAACCAAATCTATTTTCATGTACTTGGAGAGCATAAGCAATCCAACACGGTTTTTGAGAGTTGCTAAGCGTGTTTCAAGGAACAAGCCAGTTTTTTTACTCAAAGGGGGAGCAACAGAAGCAGGAGCTGCAGCTGCTCTGGCTCACACAGGATCGTTGGCGGCCGATGGCAGGATTGTTGAGGGTGCTATTATGCAAGCAGGTGTGACAAGGCTTACTCAATACTCACAGCTATTTCACGTTGCAAAAGCGCTAGATATGATGCCAATCCCCCGGGGTAATCGTGTGTCATTTCTCTCCCCATCTGGAGCATTTACTGTTTGCATGACTGATGTGTGTCGCAGTCTTGGTCTCGAAGTACCTGAGTTAGAGGATAAAACATGTAAGCGACTTCAGGATTTTGCCCCACCTTTTATTCGTATGCGCAATCCAGTAGATATTTTTGGATCAGTTGGAATTCATGGATATGATGTTGCATACAAAGATGCGTTAGAGGGGGTGTTAATAGATCGTAATATAGACTCTGTTGTTGCTATTTTAATGCTTACTACTGAAACGGGAATACCGGATTTAAAATTTATTGTTGATCTAGCTAATAAATATTCAACCAAGCCAATTTATGTCACTTTTATGGGTGAACACAGACACAATATGGCTTCCAAGGAATTCCTAGAAGCTTCGGGTGTTCCGTGTTATTTAGAAATTGAGAGGCCATTCGAGGTTCTGTCAATTTTGGCGAAGTGCCGCCAATATATGCGTCGAAGTTGATAAGTTTGACGCTGAGTTAGTAAATGGAAAATTAAATTTCTATTTTGTTAACTTAGAAATGCACCGGGTATTAATGAACTATTTATTTGGTCTATTTTCACAATAATCCATTACCGCCCTAACCATACCGACATATCCAGTACAACGGCACAAATGCCCGGAAAGCACTGTTCGCAATTCTTCCTCAGTCGGATTTGGGCTTTCCCGAAGGTAAGCTGTGACAGACATTAATACACCGGTAGTGCAATAGCCGCATTGTAATCCATGATGTTTTTTAAACGCTTTCTGTAGACCCGAGAGTTCACCATTTTCATCTGCCAGACTCTCTGACGTATCTACTGTACACCCGTCAGCTTGAACTGCAAAAGTTAGACATGCTCTAGTAATATTTCCGTCAACTAAGACTGTACATGCACCGCAAACACCGTGCTCGCATCCTACATGACAACTTGTAATTCCAATTTCATGAGTTAAAAAATCTGTTAGAAGCATCCTTGGTTCAGCATAACCATTTACTTCCTTACCATTTAAATTAATCGTTACAGGATGTTTAGCTTCCTTATTTAGCTGCGGCATTTTTTGGCTTCCTCAATTGTGTTTTTACCTAATCGCCTGACTAACTCTCTTCGGTACCGCGATGTTGCGTGAACATCATCATAACCGCCAAGATCCCAAGCAAAAGCGTTCAGTGCATCTTCCAGCGCACTTCCATCCAACATATTCCATTCCCTAACTGTCGGTTTATCTGCAACACCCCCAATCCCAAGTTTAATTTTATCGGCCGTAACTACCGCGGCGACAGCCACAATCGCATAATCCCCGTGCCTCTGTGACATTTCACGAAAAGCATAGCCAGCGTCTGGATTTGCTATCGGATAACGCGCTGCGGTTACCATTTCATTGCTGCGCTTAGCTACAGACAACATACCAGTTTGAAATTCCTTAGCCTTAAGACTTCGAGTTCCCGTGGCTGATGAAAGTACAACTTCGCCGCCTAACGTAGCTAAACAAAGTGGAAGTTCAGAAGAAGGATCTGCATGTACGAGAGAACCACATACAGTACCGCGTGCCCGGGTTTGATAGTGTCCGAGAACAGGAAGCGCTTTTGCTATCAAAGGAAGTTTACTTTGTGTTTGGGGCCATTTTTCAAGTTCGCATTGACGGGTTGCCGACCCGATTTCAATCATCCCATTTGTTTCTTTTATATACTTGCGTTCTTCGATCTTAGAAATATCAATTAATATAGAAGGTTCCACTAAGCGAAAGTTTAACATTGGAACTAAAGACATACCTCCAGCAATCAATCTTGCATCCTCGCCACCTTGCTCAAGCGCGTGAGTCGCTTCAGCAACCGACCCGACTTTCAAATAATCAAATCCCTTTGGCTTCATGGCTTTAATCTCAACATACGAAGTACTAACTCCCAAATATTCGTTACTATTACAAAAGCATTATGTTTCGTTTTGACGCCTGAAATTTGCCCAGCGAGCCTCTGAAAAAATTGACCAACTAATGCCTTTGCAGCACCTTGCAACATACGACCTCCTACAGATGCTACGGTTCCAGACAACTCTATAGCGTATTTATAAGATACTTCTGTCCCACGGTCGTGGATCTCAAGTTTAACATCACCTGACCCTTTTGATGCGCCAAGGGGTCCCTCTAGCCCACCTGAAAGTGTTGCGGACACTGGTTCAATCATGTTTGAAAGACTTACATTAGCGCGAAAACGACCTCGTACTGGCCCGACACCAAGCGAGACTTCTGCTCGATAAGTATAATCCCCTAGAACCTCTAATTCATGGCATCCGGGTATCACTGCTGCTAGTGCTTTTGGATCCAGAAGAGTTTCCCAAACTTTCTCTGGGGTTGCAGGAACGATAGTTTTACCCTCTCCACGAAGTAAGCCGTCTTTCCTTATTTTTTGCTTTCGCTGATCTTTTCTTGAACTATCTTCTTTTCCTTCCGATGGTGCAGCTGGCTCTTCACCATGTATGATTGACGCTACTTTGGAAGCAATCAAGGGAAGTGTTAAATTATTTTCACCTGTTGCGTCAGCTACTGCATTTGCAATACAGACGGGTGTTGACATGCAATTACCCTCAGCTATTCCCTTAGCTCCTAGGGGAGTAACCATTGAGGGGCTTTCCATATGAATTATCTGTGGTTCAGGTACTTCGGAACTTGTTGGAACTAAATAGTCAGCAAATGTTCCGCTTTTGAAGCTGCCGTCCTCTCCGTATACAAACTCTTCATAGAGAGCACATCCCACACCCCACGCAAATGCACCGTAAACCTGACCATCTGCAATTAAGGGATTTAATATTTTTCCAGAGTCATGCGTTGTGACATATTTATCTATTTTTACTGCGCCTGTGTCTCTATCAATTTCAATTCCACAATAATCAAAAACAAACCCGTATGTAAGGGAGGTGTTGATTTGATCTTTTTCATTTGGACTTTCTAACTCTGGTGGGGACCAAGAGCCGATCTCCCTTACACACGGTTCCATGCCTTCTGGCAGAGCACCCGGCGTCCAATGTGCTGTTCCTGCTGCACGGTAAAATTTCATCGCATTTTCGGGATTTGAAGTGTCAAAAATTTTACCGTCAGCGAAATCCAATTGTTCCGGAGGTACATTTAGAGATTGGCTTGCAATACGTGCAAGCTTCGCCCTAATTTTTTGAGCAGCTTTGTAACAGGCGACAGTTGTTGCAGAAGAAAACCTAGAAGAATAATTCCCTGTCGCGATTGACCAAGCATCTTTAGCAGTATCAAAGTCAAGATTTACTTTTATTATATCTGGCGTTAAACCTAATTCGTCGGCTACTATTTGGCTCAAAATTGTCTGGTGCCCTTGTCCCTGAGGGATTGAATCGGCAGTAACACTCACTGTGCCAAGTGGATCTACAGTGATTGTTGCATTTGCCGCAGCACCACCTTTTGGATTTCTTTGTCTTTCTTCATGAGTTAAAATATTTGAGAGATACCCCATATTTGATTGAGCTGGTTCGACGATGGCCGCATAACCAATACCATATAATTTTCCTTCAGCCCGCATCTCGTCTCTTTTTTTCTTTAATTCCTCTAGTTTTCCGTCTTTAACTCCAAGTTCAACGGCTTTCGGATAATCACCGGAATCTAGCAATGCTCCTGCCGCTGCACGGTAGGGAAAAACTCCAGCAGGGATAAGATTTTTTTGAATAACATCTAAGGGATCGAGACCGAGATCAACCGCAACCTGATGCATTACCCGTTCGATCGCGAAATACATCTGTGGACCACCAAATCCACGAACCATTGCAGATGGGCATTTATTGGTAAGAACAACACGGTTTCTCACAGTCATATTTTTAATATCGTAGGCACCGGTTAATATTCCATGCATTCTGTAGAGAGGTCCTGGCATTGGAGCCCGCAAAAATGCTCCATAGTCGTCAAGTTGGTCAAAACGAAAGCCGGTTACTGTGCCGTCAGACTTACATGCAGCCTCCAATTCAACCACTCGATTGGGAGCTGCTGCTGCCGCCGCCAAATGTTCAAGACGGTCTTCCACCCACTTTACAGGTCTTCCAACCCGTTTTGAAGCAAGACACACTAAAACAACGTAGGGAAAAATTTGAACTTTTATTCCGAAGCCCCCGCCTGACCATTGTGGTGTCCTCATTCTGAGTTGTGAATTCCTAACCCGAAGAGCCATCGACATAACTGGGTGAGAGGTAAATGGACCCTGATAGTTTGAAGCCACGTCATACAAATCTTCACCGGGGATGTATTCTGCATTGACAACAAACCCTTCCAGAGGTGTTTGTGAGTTACGGGGGTATTTGACCTTAATTTTTACAATTTTATCAGCCTCAGAAAACGCTTTTTCGGGGTCGCCATATGAAAACTCTCGGGTAGATACAACATTGCTACCTGCAGCTTCATGCACAACAGGGGAGTCATCCCTAGTTGCCTCTTCCTGATCTACTGCAGGTTCCAACGCGTCATAATTGACTTGGATGAGTGAGAGTGCGTCTTCCGCAATATATCTATCCCGAGCTATTACGATCGCTACAGGCTCCCCGACATACCTTACTTTTTCAACAGCAAGTGCCCATTGATTGATGGGCGCACGTAGTACAATAAGAAAAGCTTCAGACATTTTCGCTATGTCTTCTCCAGTCATTACATCCAAAACGCCCGGATGGGCGTTAGCCTGACTGACGTCCACACTTTTTATGACGGCATGTGCATGGGGAGATCTTAGGATCGCAGCGTGGGCAGTACCAGCTCTTGTCGGAAGGTGATCTGAATACTGGGCCTTGCCCTGCAACAGTATATCGTCCTCAACCCTCTCTACAGGTTGACCGACGAAACTATTTTTTTCAGCTAATTCTGCCATTATACTCTCAGTTACCGTTTCGAAGTACTATTCTACACACCCACGGATTCATTGTTTGCATTTAATTCCGAGCAAAATCAACCCACAGTAGAAAATTTTGACATTTCTCCAACTTACCGCACTATACGATATAATAAAAATTAATTTTTTTTTAGTTAATTAGGTAAAATATTATGCAAAGCAATACGGTTGTAATAGATAGATCGGTTCATCCAAATAAAATCATTTTTTCAGATCAATTTAATGTGGCAATTTCATTCATCGACCGTCATCTCTCAGAAGGACGAGCTGACAAACTATGCATCATTACAGAAAATATTTCCTGGACATACAGCGATTTAGCAACCTCAGTCGGAAAATATGCTAATCAGCTATTAGCTATGGATATGGTTCCTGGTCAACGACTTTTGATGGCTGTAACAGATGGGCCAGAGTTTATTGCTCTATTCTTTGGGGCAATAAAAGCCGGTGTGGTGCCTGTAGCAGTCAATACAATGTTAAGGACCAGTGATTATAAATTTTTAATAGATGACTGCAAATGTACATCAACAATTTGGAGTAAAAGTGTTGATTCTGCAATGCGACCGGCGATTTCTTCAAGTAGCCACAAACCTAAAACAACTAGTACTCTAGAAGATTTTATAAATGATTCGAAGACTGCGAATTCATTTATCGAGCCTGCAACAACGAACTCCATGAGCGAATGTTTTTGGCTTTATTCCTCAGGTTCGACGGGAAATCCAAAAGGCGTTGTGCATCCCCATAGGTCAATGGTTTGTACCTCTGAAAGGTTTGGAAAAACTACAGCAGGTTTGCTCGAGGATGACATTGTATTTTCAGTTAGTAAACTTTTCCATTCTTACGGTTTTGGTAATGCGATGACGTTCCCTCTCTGGGTGGGTGCAACTATTATTTTATCGGATGATCGGGTAACACCAGAGATGAGTTTTAAATTAATTGAGAAATTTAAGCCAACAGTTTTTTTCGGAGTGCCGACACTATATGGACAACAACTACAGGAAATGGAGACGTCTAAACCAGACCTTTCTTCTCTGAGAATCTGCATTTCAGCAGGTGAGGCATTGCCAAATAACATTTTTCGCCGGTGGAAAGAGCAGACGGGCACAATTATACTAGATGGGCTAGGATCAACCGAAAACCTTCACATATTTATATCTAATAGGCCGGATAATCTCCGATCAGGAACTTCAGGTTTGCCGGTTGAAGGGTATGAAGTGAAATTAGTCAACGATCAGGGAAATGAGATAAAAGAGGTAAATGAGATTGGCACAGTTTGGGTAAAGGGTGAGTCCTCCGCTAAGTTGTACTGGAATAATCCCGATAAAACGGCAGAAACAATGCGTGGTGAGTGGCTTAACACCGGTGATATGTATTACAGGGACGCTCAGGGATTTTATCACAATGCAGGCCGAAGCGATGATATGATGAAGGTCGGTGGATTGTGGTGTTCACCGTTTGAAATTGAAAATCGACTTTTAGAACATCCGATAGTTCTGGAAGCTGCCGTTGTTGCAAAGATTGACGGCGATGGCCTAACTAAACCTGCTGCGTTTATAGTTATTGATCCGGATAAGGAGCCATCTGAGGAAATTCAACAAAAACTTGTAGAACACTGTCGCGAAGCTCTCGCTCACTATAAGTACCCTCGTTGGTTCTATTTTGTGCAAGAACTTCCTAAAACTGTAACAGGAAAAATACAGCGATTTCGACTCCGTGATCAGGCAAAAAATTTAGGATAAAAAAGATAAAATTAAAACTATGATGACAACAGGTAGTTGTTTTTGCGCATTAATTACTTACAAGGTGCCTGTTCCAAAAAAACCAACATACTCCGGATTTTGCCATTGCAAAGATTGTCAACGCCACACAGGAACGGCTTTTGCTTCTAGTTTAATGGTATCTAAAGAGGAGTTTAGTTTGTCTGGGGATCCATAATATTACGGAGTTGTTGCAGAAAAAGGATCAATAATGGAGAGAGGATTTTGTGCAAATTGTGGATCAAATATACTTTGTAGGTCAGAAGGTTGGCGGGATATGCAAGTTTTAGCTGTTGGCACTTTGGATGACACGTC
>CESP01023964.1_pt1 | contig 18436 bp, 22 predicted proteins | sample 531211 | NCBI WGS metagenome assembly CESP01 (sample SAMEA2622074, study PRJEB7988) | marine metagenome | biome: marine biome (ENVO:00000447); feature: surface water layer (ENVO:00002042); material: "saline water (ENVO:00002010), including plankton (ENVO:xxxxxxxx)" | depth 5 m | reverse complement strand
CCCCTTTTTTTTTACCTAAATCATGATATTTTAAAAATATGATACCTGCTTGGGCGATAGTTTTAGATTATGTACTTGGCACTATTATGTGGACGTTAATAGGTCGGGCTTTTATGAATATTTTCCAAAGAGAAGACTCCACGTTCTTCTTCATGAGAGTTTTTGTAAAATATACAAATCCAATTATTAATCTTTTTAAATTTATAACACCAAGTTTTTTGTTCGGTCCATTTATAGCTCTTTATGTTGCCTGGTTTTTCTATCTTTTTAGATTTTATGCTATGCCCTATATTTTAGGCTATGATGTCTGGGGTATGTTAGCATTTCCGCTTGAAAGTGATTTTTCGAGACAACTTTACCAGTTATTCAACTAACATCTTAATTTTTTTTGACAAAGTTTAAGTTTAAAATATAAACAAATTATGAGTGGTTTAATTAAAATTTCTCCTTCAATTTTGTCTGCTGATTTCAGCAAGTTAGGTGATGAGGTTATTTCTTTAGAAAAAGCGGGTGCAGATTATATCCATATTGATGTTATGGATGGTCATTTTGTTCCAAATCTTACCATAGGGCCCGAGGTTATAAAAAAACTAAGACCTCTTACAAAAAAGGTATTTGATGTTCATTTAATGATTTCACCAGTTGACAATTTTATTAAAGATTTTGCTAGTGCTGGTGCAGATATTATTACTTTTCATCCAGAAGCTACTTCAAACGTTTCTAAAACAATTAAACTAATAAAAGATCAAAATAAAAAAGTTGGTATTTCATTAAAACCAAAATCTAAAGTTGAATTAGTAAAAGACCATTTAAGTCAAATTGATCTAGTTTTAATTATGAGTGTAGAGCCAGGTTTTGCGGGTCAAAAATTTATGCCAGAAATTTTAGAAAAAATAAAAGTCATAAGAAGTCTAGTTGATGAAAATAATTTAGCCGTTGATGTTGAAATAGATGGAGGAATTAATTTCGAAAATTGTTCTAAAGCAAAAAGTGCAGGAGCTAATATACTTGTATCAGGGTCTACAATCTTTAAGGAAAATAAGGGTGACCTTAAAAAAAATATAGAAATTCTCAGAAACAATTAATAGATGTTTGGCCTGAAAAGTGTCTATTTTTATTTGATTGCATGTCAAATAACATTAATTAAATTTTTAAAAAAATTATATTTTTCATCTAAAAATTATAATAAATCTTTGGAGTCTAAAACTCCTCAACAAGTATACTATAGCCCTAATCCATTTTTATTATCTATCATTACATCTTACAGCAAACTATCTTTTAAGATTAGTGACCTGGATCCTAATAATTTTTGGTTGGAAGACAAAAAAAAAGATTCTGAGCAAATGCATAATTTTTTTTGGCTTAATCTCATAGATAGAAAAACAGACCATATTAAAATAAAAAAAATTATTTATGTATGGATGTTAAAAAATTCAAAATATAAAGCAAAAATATGGGATACCACTACTCTAAGTGCAAGAATAACAAGTTGGATTTTAAATATAGATATCATTTTAAATAATAGTACATTTGAATTCAGAAAAAATTTTTTAAATTGTATTATAAGCCAGACTAATCACTTAAAAAAAAATATTATATTTGAGAAAAATTTAACTAAGAAAATTGAAATTTTAACAGCTATCATTCTAACCGGACTAGTATTTAAAGAATATGAAGAGAATTTTGATATTGGCATTAAAGAGTTAGAGGCACTCGTTAAAGTATTCTTTGACAATGACGGCTTTCCTTCATCTCGAAATCCAAATGATTTAATTTTTTTCGCTAAATATTTTATATTCTGTAAAGAGATAATTAAAGATAGCCAAAGATACATTCCAGAGTTTTTAGAGGACATTGTTGAAAAAACTCTTAATTGTATTCATTTTATTAAAACACCTGATGATCAACTACCTTTATTTAATGGAGCTACCTCTGTTAAACTAAATCAAATTCAAAAATATTTAGATAATTTTAAACCAAATATTAAAAGTAATAACTTGGGTGGGTTGTTTAAGATAAAATACAAGAGTCATTTTTTACTTATAGATATTGATAAACCACCAAAAAAAAAATTTTCAAAATCGTACCAATCTGGGCCTTTATCATTTGAATATTTTTTAGATGGCGTCAAAATAATTACTAACTCTGGATTTGGATGTCGTATTTCAAAGAAGGTAGAATTAATCAGTAGGCTCACAGCTTGTCAATCAACTTTAACAATTAATGATACCTCAATAACAAAATTTGAAAAGAATGAAATGATTAGTCGTGTTTACGGGAATTCAATTCAAGATACTTTTAAATTTTTTGATATAAATTTAAAAAATGAAGGTCCTCTTATAGGATGTTCAGCATCAAATAACGGATATGAAAATAAGTTTGGATGCACTCACAAAAGAGAAATTTATTTAGATAAAGAAAATAATTATCTTAAAGGCACAGATCACATTTTTAAATCGAAGGATGGATACCCAATAAGATATGCCTTTCGATTTCACATAAATCCTGAGCTCAACGTAGTCAAAACTATGAGTGGAAATAGTGCTTTAATTCAAGTTTCTAAAAATAAATCTCTTATCTTTAGTATTAAAGATGAAAATTTGGAGTTAGAAAAAAGTGTATTTTTAGGTGAAAAAAAATTAATAGATAGTGCTTGTATAACAATAAGTGGTAATTTAGTTAATAAAAATAAAATCTTTAATTGGGTTATTAGAAAAAATATTTAAAAATGAATTTGAAAGTAAAAAACGCTTTAATATCAGTTTCCAACAAAGAAAATTTGGTCTCACTCCTTAAAACTTTAAAAAAATTTGAAATCAATATTATAAGTTCTGGTGGCACTTATACTTATATAAAAAAATTAGGTTACAAATGCACTGAGTTATCAAAATACACAGGTTTTAAAGAAATGTTGGATGGAAGAATAAAAACTCTTCATCCCAAAATTCACGCAGGTATTCTTCATGATAGACAAAATAAAAAACATAAAAATGAAATGTCCAAACAAAATTTCCCACCTTTAGATTTAATCGTCGTTAATTTTTATCCATTTCAAAAAATTGTAACTAATACAAAAAATTCAAAACAAATAATTGACAATATAGATATAGGTGGTCCTACTATGGTTAGAGCTGCTGCAAAAAATTTTAAGAACGTAACTATAATAACCAACAGAAATGACTATGAGTCTTTAATTAAAGAAATAGAAATCTTAAAAGGAAAAACTTCTTTGAAATTCAGAGAGCTGATGTCTTCTAAAGCATTCGGTCTAACTGCATATTATGATGCCATGATTGCAAATTGGTTCAATTTAAAACTCAAAATTGAATTTCCTGAAAGAAAAACAATTTTTGGAAGAAAATTACAAAAATTGAGATACGGAGAGAACCCACACCAACAAAGCTCTATATATGTAAATAGCTATAATGATAAACAATTGGGGTTTGCTCAAGTTCACGGAAAAGAGCTTAGTTATAATAATTATAATGATATGTTTGCATCTTTAGAGATTTTGAACTCGTTAAAAAAAAACACAGGCACTGTTATAATAAAACATGCTAATCCGTGTGGGGTCTCAGAAAATAAAATACCGTATATCTCTTTTCAAAATGCTTATGCGTCAGATCCAATAAGTGCATTTGGTGGTGTAATTGCTTGTAATTACAAGATCAATAAAAAAATTGCTAGTGAAATCAGTAAAAATTTTTCAGAAGTTTTGCTTGCAAAAGGATTTGACAAAGATTCTTTAAATATATTAAAGAGGAAAAAAAACTTGCGTATTATTGATATTTCTAATTTTAAACTTAATAGTCCTACATCAATTAAATTATTTGATGGATCTTTCTTACTTCAATCCAAAAATAATATCGTATTAGATAAAACCAAATTAAGATGTGTTACTAAATTAAAGCCTAATAAAAAAGAAATAGCTGAAATTCAATTCGCTTTCAATATCTGTAAATATGTAAAATCTAACGCGATAGTATTGTGTAATAATTTTTCAACAATAGGAATTGGTGCAGGACAGTCAAGCCGATTAGATAGCTGTAAAATTGCAGTGCAGAAAGCAAAGAAATTTCAATCTGCAAAAATTAAAAATTCTATAGCAGCTTCAGATGCTTTTTTTCCTTTTGCAGATGCAATAAATATACTCATAAAAGCTGGAGTAAAAACTATAATTCAACCTGGTGGATCAATTAGAGACCAGGAGGTTATCAATGCAGCTAATAAAGCAAAAATTAAAATGTTTTTTACAGGCATAAGACACTTTAATCATTAATTAATTTTATCAATTTTTGCAGCTAATATAAAATCACTTTCCGCAAGTCCTTTAATTGCGTGAGTAAAAATTTTTATTTTGCAATAGCCCCAACCAAATGAAATATCTGGGTGGTGATTTTCTGCTTCAGCTATATTGCCTACGTTGTTTACAAATTTTTGACTTTCTTCAAAGTTTTTAAATTTAAAATCCTTGATTAAATAAAAGCTTTTATCATCATTACTTTTTACTTCCCAGCCATCAACTTTTTTCAAGTATTTGTGAATTTCACTGGTGTCAAATGGTGGAATATTTCCTTCGCATGGCACACATTTTTTTTTTGATAAATCACTCATAATTTCTGGAGCGGGCAAAGGGGTTCGAACCCTCGACCTTCTCGTTGGCAACGAGACGCTCTACCACTGAGCTATGCCCGCTTATTTTATTAAAATTTAACCCAAAAATAAGTGTAAAACAATAATATTGAAACAAATTATTGTGTTTCTTATGCGGCATAACTATTAATAAATAAACATGATAAAAGAAAAGCTTAAAAGAGGATCAATTCCTTACAAGTTATACTTATATTTTAATATTTTTATAAGATATTATTTTTTTTATAGAAACAGAAAAACTTTTGCTCAATTTGGGGAAGATTTGTTTATAAAAAAGTTTTTTGAAAATCAAAAAAATGGTGTTTATGTAGATCTAGGTGCTTTTCATCCAATGAGGTTAAGCAATACATACTTGCTCTATAAAAATGGCTGGTCAGGAACCAATGTTGATTTAAACCCTATTACAATTGATTTATTTGACATTGCGCGAAGTAAAGACAAAAATATATGTTGTTTAATTGGAGAAGAAAATGGTCTCCTAAAAGATGTATATTATGAAGATTGGAGTGCTGCTAATAGCTTAACCGAGAATGAGAACCTTAAAGATAAAAAACAAATGAAAACAAGGACTTTTGAAAATCTAATAAATCATGATTTTGATTTTTTGAATATTGACTTGGAGGGACATGATTATGAAATTTTAAAAACAATCAATTTCAAAAAGTTTAACCCCAAATTAATATGTATTGAAATATTAAAAGATTGTTCTGATAAAGAAAATATATTTAAATTTATGGAACATAATTGTTTTATTTTTATAAAGAATCTTGGACCAAGTTATTTCTTTGAAAAGGAGCAAAAATGAGAATTATTGATTGTTTTATGTATTTCGATGAGGATCATTTACTTGAGATAAGACTTAATACATTGTACGATTTTGTAGATAAATTTGTTATCGTTGAAGCAAATTTAGATCATGCTGGTAATTTCAGAAAACCTCAATTTAATATGGAAAATTTTTCAAAATTCAAAAAAAAAATTAAATATATTCTCATAAAAGATTTACCTACTCACAATAATTTTTATAAAAAGAACTGGGGGCCTGCCTGGCGTAGAGAAAATTTACAACGGAATGCACTTTCAAAAGGATATGAAGATTGTAGTCCAGAAGATTTAATAATGATCTCAGATTTGGATGAAATTCCCAATCCATTAAAGATTCCACAATTCACCAATAAAAATAAATATGGATGTTTTGTTCAAAAAAACTTTCTTTATAAATTTAATCTTCTAAATGTAGATGAACCTAAATGGTACGGTACAAGAATTTGTAGAAAAAAAGACCTAAGAAACCCCCAGTGGCTTAGAGAAATTAAAATAAGAAAAATGCCGTTTTATAAATTTTATAAACCTAAGTTTGATATTTTTATAGAAGATGGTGGCTGGCATTTCAGTACTGTTAAAACTGTCGCAGATATTTATAAAAAACTAAATTCTTACGCAGAGCAGCAATATAATAATGAAAAATTTAAAAATATTTCAATCATAGAAAAAAAAATGACTAATAAGCAAGATTTATTTGATAGAAATTATAAATACAAAACAATAAAAATTGACAAATCATATCCAGACTTTATTTTAAAGAATAAAAATAATTTTAAAGATTTTATTTACGAAAACTGATTATTATGACAAATAAATTTCCAGATCGAATCCCAATATTCCCTTTAAGCGGTGTTATTTATTTTCCCAAAACAAATCTTCCACTTAATATTTTTGAGAAGAGGTATTTAAATCTTGTTACTGACGCTTACAACAATGATAAGCTTATGGGAATGGTGCAATCTAAAAAAGAAGGTGAAAGCGTTTACCAAGTTGGATGTTTAGGGAAAATAAGTGACTTTCAAAAAAGCAAAGACGGAAGAATCTTAATTAATTTAACTGGGATTTCCAGATTTAAGATATTAGAGGAAATATCTAACAGTAAATTATATAGAGAGTTTAAGGTTGACTATAAAAAATTTGAAGATGATGTTAAAGCTGAACCTTTTGAAATTGACACGAAGACTTTAATGATAAAAACAAAATCATTTTTTAAAAGAAACGGACTTTTACTTAATTGGAAAGAGTTTGAAAAATTAGATCAGTCACAAATAATAAACACCTTAGCAATGATTGCCCCGGTTACCAATGAGGAAAAACAGAAAATGTTAGAAGCGGTCTCTATAAAAGATAAAGTAAGCGCCCTTGAGAGTATTATCAGTTTTTATTTATATGACTCGAGTTTAAATAGTCAGACAATCCAATAAAATTAATTTGCAGATTTATTCATTGAGTCAAAAAAATCTGCATTATTTTTTGTGTTCTTCAATTTAGCTATCAAAAACTCGATACCATCCATAGTTCCCATTGGGCTAATAATTCTTCTGAGGACATTCATCTTAGAAAGATCGTCTTTTTCAAATAAAAGTTCCTCTCTTCTTGTGCCTGACCTTGTAATATCTAGTGCTGGATAAATTCTCTTATCTGCAACTTTTCTATCAAGAATTAACTCGGAGTTTCCTGTTCCCTTAAACTCCTCAAATATTACTTCATCCATTCTGCTGCCAGTATCAATTAGGGCTGTAGAGATAATGGTTAATGATCCGCCCTCTTCAACATTACGTGCTGCACCAAAAAATCTTTTTGGTCTTTGTAGAGCGTTTGCATCGACACCACCAGTTAAAACTTTCCCAGAACTTGGTATTACAGCATTATAAGCTCTTCCTAGTCTTGTTATTGAGTCTAATAGTATTACTACATCTTTTTTATGCTCAACTAAACGCTTAGCTTTTTCGATTACCATTTCTGCAACAGCTACGTGTCTCGAAGCTGGTTCGTCAAATGTAGAGGCAACAACCTCACCTTTTACGGATCTCTGCATATCTGTTACTTCTTCCGGTCTCTCATCTATTAATAGGACCATCAGGTAACATTCTGGATGATTGGCTGTTATCGATTGTGCTATATTCTGAAGAATAATTGTCTTTCCTGCTCTAGGAGGGGAGACAATGAGAGACCTTTGACCTTTACCAATCGGGCTCACTAAATCAATTAATCTTGCAGTGTTATCAGGTTTTTTTTCAACCTTAGTTGTTTCAACTTCAAGCTTTATTCTTTCATTCGGATATAGTGGGGTTAAGTTATCGAATGCGATTTTATTTTTTCCTTTGTCTGTCTCATCAAAGTTAATTTTGTTTACTTTTAAGAGCGCAAAGTATCTTTCTGCATCTTTTGGTCCTCTTATTTCTCCTTCTACGGAGTCACCTGTTCTCAGACCAAATCTTCTTATTTGACTTGGGCTAACATAGATATCATCTGGTCCTGGCAAATAGTTAGACTCGATTGCTCTAAGGAAGCCAAAACCATCTTGTAACACTTCAAGTACACCAGTTGCTGTTATCTGTTCATTTTTTTCAGCTAATTTTTTTAATATTGCAAAAAGTATTTCCTGTTTTCTCAAAGTGCTTGGGTTTTCGATTCCAAGTTTTTCGGCTTCATTAATAAGCTCTGCAGGATTTTTTTGCTTTAATTCTTGTAAGTTCATGAGGTTGATATTGATTTAAGGAATGTATTAAAAATATAGGGTTTTTTTCAAATAATTCAAGTAAGATGTAATTAAATTTTTCATAAAAAGGGTCTAAATTAAGGTAAATTTGAAATAAATGTAAGAGAAATAGAGTTTTTTCTGAAAATAAAGAAATTTAACGTCTTTAATAAAACTAACAATTTATAATTGATCAAACTCATTGATAAATTTTTTTACACTATTCCAATCAGTAAACTCGTAGGTGTTAGTAATATTAGTTGGCCCATTAGTTATAAACATTATAAATCTGATAACATTTTTATTGATAAAACCTAATTTTGGATAATCAATTTTTCCAGCAAATACTCCAAGTTTTTTTGGTTGCCAATTAGTCTTTTTGAGGAATTTTTTAATATATGGATTTGTTTCAGGAGTATTTTTTTCAGGTTTACGGGCTACTACATTGACGGAGAAAAAAGCACTTTTAATTTTGTTTAAAATATTTTTGTTATTTTGAATAAATTTATAAACCTTAGAACTATGCCTTCCATATCTAATACTGGCTCCAATTATTATTTCGTTATAACTGTCAATCTTTTTGTTAAAAGCATCATCTAAGGAGAGTATTTCGTAAGAATTTTTGTTTATGGAACTATCTCTAATTACTTCACAAATTTTTTTTGTTTGCCCATCAGTAGTTGAATAAATTATTAATGAATTCATATTATTTAATAAACATATTTATTAATTAGTTGTTGAAACAAATCAATATGTTTGGGACTATCGTTAAGACAAGGAATTAAGTCAAAGTTTTCACCACCGTTTTCGATGAATGTTTTTCTACCTTCAATATTTATTTCTTCCAAGGTTTCGACACAGTCGGATGCGAAGCCTGGGCAAATCATTAGTAAATTTTTCACACCTTTTTTTGGCAAGTCTTCCAAAGTTTTGTCTGTATAAGGTGTAAGCCATTCTTGCGGTCCAAATCTTGATTGAAATGTAGTCTTAATCTCAACTCTATCAAATTTTTCACTTATTAATCTTGTAGTTTTTTGACAATAGCATTGATATGGATCCCCTTTATCAAAATAAGATTTAGGAATCCCGTGATATGAAGAAACAATCAGATCTGGATTCCAGTTTATTTCATCAATTTTCTTTACTATACTTTCAACTAAAGCATCAATATATTTAGGCTCACTCTCGTAGTGAGGTATAATTTGTAGACTTGGTTGCCATCTCATACTCATCAAAGATCGATATACTTCGTCACAAACCGTTGCTGTTGTTGCAGCAGCATACTGAGGATATAAGGGAAGAACAATTATATGCTCGCAGCCATAATTTTTTAGCTTATGAAGTTGAGATTTAATACTAGGGTTGCCATATCTCATAGCAAAATCTACTATTAATTTATCGTTCCCAATTTTTTTACTTAGTTGAAGTGATTGATTTTTCGTGAAATATAACAGCGGGGACTCATTTGTGTCTTTCCTCCAAATTTTTTTATAAGCGCGAGCCGTTTTAGATGGTCTAAAAGTTAAAATAAATAAATTTAATATAACTTTCCAAATTATCGGATTAACTTCGATAACTCTTCTGTCTGATAAAAATTCCTTAAGGTATTTTCTAATATCCCACCAACTTGTTGAGTCTGGAGTACCAAGGTTTATTATCAAGACACCTGTTTTACCAAACTTTACTTTTGGATGTTTATTATCCATTTAAAAATTCCTGTAATACTTAATTAATTTTTCTACTTTATCAGGATCTGTTTCTGGAAGTAAACCATGGCCTAAATTAAATATATAAGGAATATCTTTAAATGTTTGTATATACCTCGTCGCCTTTTGAAGCATCCTCTCTTCAGGCTCTAATAAAGCTTTTGGATCTAATCCCCCTTGAATTACTACATTTTTTAAATTTGTTCTCGCCCAACCAGGATCAAGTTCATAGTCAATATTTAAACCATCTGAATTTACAGCTTCGTTAAATTTCTTATATTTTTTGCCTATTCCTTTCGGGAAGCAAATAACAGGAATATTTTTTTTTTTACAAAAATCTACTAGTTTTAAATTAGGAATTATGCAGTAATCGTTAAAGTTTTCTTCCTTAATAAGACCTGCCCAAGAGTCAAATATTTGGATAACGTCTGCTCCGGAATTTATCTGGTTTTCAATATGTATATAAAGAAATTTAATTAACTTATCTAATATTGGACCAATTTGAAAACTCTTTGACTCAAATTTTTTATAGTCAATCTCATTCTTACTTGATTTTGCATCCAACATATAAACCAATAAAGTCCATGGGGCTCCAATAAAAGCGATTAGAGATTTATTTTTATTTAATTTTTCCCTGGTGTTTCGAATGGCATCATAAACAGGTTGTAATTTTTGAGTAAATGAATTTTCATTGTTATTTATAAATGTTTGATGGTTGAATGCTTCCAATTTTGGTCCCATATCTTTTATGAAATTTACCTTTTGACCAAGCGCATGTGGAACTAGCAAAATATCGGAAAAAATAATAGCAGAGTCTATATCGAATCTTTTAATAGGTTGTAATGTTATTTCAGCACTTAATTTACTATTAAGACAAAGTTCGATAAAATTTTGATTTTGTTTTCTAATTTTTCTAAATTCAGGTAGGTAACGCCCTGCTTGTCTCATAAACCATGCAGATTTACAAACATTTTTGTTTACTAATATTCTTTTTAGATTACTCATTATATAAATTAGTTTTTAAGTTTTATTAATGTTATAGGCTCTGTTAACTAGTTATATAACGATTTTTACAATATTTATACATAACATGGTTAATAACTTTGGTAGGATTATCTTAATTATTAGATTTTATTCGTTTTATAAACATTGAAAAAACATTATTATTAACATCCAATAAACTGTTTAAATAATGTTAATTAATGTGAATTTTTTTTTGTAAATTTGAACTAAATTGTAAAACATGGATTAATCAATAATTTATTAACATAGATATGAACGAAAAATACAATGTATATCTTGTGTCCGACTCAACCGGTGAAACCTTAGATAGAATATTTTTATCTTTAAAATCACAATTTGCAAATTTCGAGTATGAAAAAAAGCAATATGCATTTATTAGAACTGAGCAGCAAATTGATAAAATTTTAAATGAGTGTAAGGAGGCTGATAACTCAATCATCTTATATACCATTGTAGAAACTAAGTTGGCTAAATATCTTGCTAAAAAAAGTGAAGATAGCGTTGTGCCTTGTTTTGGTGTTTTAGGAAATTTAATTTTAAGTTTTTCAAAACTTCTTAATCAAAAGGCTATACATAAACCTAGCGCACAACATGTCTTAGATGAAGATTATTATAAAAGGATTGAGGCTATTCAGTTTACAATGTCGCACGATGACGGCAAGAGAGTGGATGATATAAATAATGCTGACGTTGTATTATTAGGTGTTAGCAGGACTAGTAAAACTCCAACGTCCATTTACTTAGCGAACAAAGGTTATAAAACAGCAAATATTCCTTTAGTATTAGATCAAAAAATACCAAATGATTTATATACAAATAAAATATCATGTATAATTGGTTTAGTTGCTGACCCTGAAAGATTATCAGATATAAGAAGAAATCGTGTGGCTATTATGCAAGATCAAAACTTAAAGGAATATACAGATTTAGACTCTATTAAAAAAGAGGTAGAAGACTCAAAAAAATTATTCAAAAAAAATAGCTGGCCAATAATTGATGTTACTAGAAGATCTGTAGAAGAAACAGCTGCATCTATACTAAAAATTATTGAAATTAAGAAAAATAAATGAAAGTAATTTTAGCGTCCAAAAGCGGTGTAAGAAAGCAAATTTTGGATAAATACAATATCAAAAATGAAGTTATAGTATCAAACGTTGATGAGGAAGAAGTTAAAAAATCTTTATTATCAGAAGGAGCAAATCCATTAAATATTTCAAAAAATCTTGCTGAGATTAAGTCTATCAAGGTAAGTAGTAGACAGCCAAACAAACTGGTAATTGGAGCAGATAGTGTAATATCTTTAAACGACAAGCTAATTAATAAACCTAAATCTAGAGAAGAAGCGTTTAGAATATTAAAAAAGCTCAATAACTCAAAACATTACCTAATAAGCTCTGTTTGCATATCTAAAAATGGTGCAATGATATGGAACTATTCTGAGTCTTCAGAGCTTAAAATGAAGAACTTAACTGATAAAGAATTTTCAAATTATTTAGATAAAATTGAAACAAAAACTTTATTAGCATATGGTGTTTATCAAATTGAAGCTGATGGTTTGGAACTTTTTGAGTATGTCAAGGGAGACAAGGACTCAATTATGGGCCTGCCTATAAAAAAAATTATTAGTTTTATAAAGCAATTTGAAAAATGAAAAAATCTTTCGGAATAGTTGGAAACCCTATTAAACATTCGCTCTCACCAGTTTTGCACAATTACTGGTTTAACAAATACAGTTTAAATGCAGAATATAATATAATCGAGGCTACCGAAAAAGATCTGCCAAGCATCATAAGTAAAATAAAAAATGGTTCTTTAAACGGCATAAATGTTACTTTACCTTTTAAGCAAAAAATCCTTAATCACGTTGATAAAGCCGTTAATGATGCTGAACCGACAGGATCTGTTAATACTGTTTTTCTAGACAAAGACAGATTTATTATTGGAGAAAATACAGATGTTTACGGATTACAAGCAGCGTATCTTAAGGAAATTGATTATAACTTAAATAAAAGATCTATAGTTATAGGCGCCGGCGGCGTATCCCCGTCAGTTATTTTATCTCTTCAAAAGTCAGGGATAAAAAATATATCAATAACGAATAGAACTATGGAAAAATGTATTTTTTTAAAAAAAAAATTTAAAAATATAAACATATTGCCTTGGGACAGCTTAAGTTCTGAAATTAAAAATTTTGATATTATAATAAATGCAACAAGCCTAGGATTAAAAAGCGGAGAAGACTTTACCTTTAATTTCACTGGAACTAAAAAAGAAGTAATTTTCATAGATACAATTTACAATCCATTAGAAACAAAAACTTACAAGTACTTAAAGGATGAAGGCAAAAAAGTTTTTAACGGACTTGATATGTTTATTTACCAAGGCCAAAAGTCTTTCTATTTATGGAATAAAATTAATCCAGAAATTGATGATGAATTAATAGATTTACTTAACTCGAAATTAAAATGATCAAAATTGGCATTACAGGTTCTTTAGCGTCGGGAAAGACTACAGCAAGTAAAATTCTATCTAATAAATATGGACCTCTTTTTAATGCTGATAAAGTTGTTAAAAAAATCTATAAAAATAAAAATTTTAAAAAATTATTAAGCAAAAAGTTTAATCTTCCAAACAACAACCATATAAAAAATAATCTTAAGAAAATAATTTTTGACAATAAAAAAAATATTAAGACGCTTGAAAAAATAATTCACCCTCTAGTAAGAAAAGAAATGAAAAATTTTACCTCGAAAAATAAAAGATACAGGCTTCTCTTCTATGAGATACCATTACTTATCGAAAGTAAATTAATGAAATATTTCGATGTGATCATATTTGTAAAAGCGAAAAAAAGCTTAAGGTATAAAAGATTCAAATTTAAGGTAGATGACAAAAAACTTTTCAATTTACTTGATAAAAAACAATTAAATTTTAAGAAAAAAATGAAATTATGCGACCATGTAGTTGTTAACGAAAAAAATATAAAGTTTTTAAAAAAAAACCTATTAGATATAATAAAAAATTATGTATGAAGTGTTTTTGGATACAGAAACAACAGGTTTGTCATTCAGAGAAGACCATAAGATAGTTGAAATTGCTTGTGTTGAAACCAAAGATTTGATTGCTACTGGAAAAGTTTTTCACAAACTAATAAATCCAGAAAGAAGCATTCCAGATGAAGCTTTCAGGGTTCATGGTTTTTCACAGGATTTTTTAAAAGATAAAATGACTTTTGCGCAAATAGCGGACGATTTTTTAAATTTTATCAAAAATAAAAAAATTATTATACACAATGCTTCTTTTGATCTTAGTTTTTTAAACGGAGAACTAGAGTTAATTAAAAAAGACAAAATTGATAAAAAATTTGTTATAGACTCATTGGAGATTGCTAGAAATAAATTTCCCGGTACCTCTAATTCACTTGATGCGCTTTGTAAAAGATTTAACATCGATTTATCGCGTCGAATAAAACATAATGCTCTATTAGACTGTGAATTATTAAGAGAAGTTTATATAAATTTATTAGATGCTAAAGAACCCAAATTTAATCTATCCAGCAACCCATTAGAACAAAATATTAATAAAACAAAAGATTACAATAAAACTATAGTAAAAATTTCGGAAGGTGAATTAAAAAAGCACAAAGAATTTTTAAAGTCTGAATTGAAAAAAAATTTTTATTGAACCTTCCTCTTTTTATAAAGTTCTTCAAAATCAACTGTTTCACTTATTTTCACATCTTTGAAACCTGAGTTTTCAAACATAAAAACAAATATTTTCCTTAATTCAGAATAAATTTTTTTTGGAACTTCTACAAGAATAATCTTTTCTATTTCGTTCTTAGACAATTTGCCGGCTTCCAATTCAATTACTGTAGAATAAATTATTTTTGTATTTATAGTTTCAAAATTATTTTTTGTCGGAGAGAGACTCAAGCTAGTTAGAACTTCAATAATATTTTTTTTTGTTTGCGAGCTTCGTATATCAATATTGATTTTATAATTAGATATATCTTTAGACAATAAAAAAAAAGTTTTTGGATTAGGAATATTGAAATTTAACTCCTTAATATATTTTCCTATTATTTTAAAATTCATCTTTCTTATTATCTACAATTTCACCATCAATAGTTTTATCTTGGGATTTTGTATCTACTTTTATTTTATTTTTAAAAGCCATGTAAAAAAAAAGCTTTCTCGTAAACGGAATCAGAAGTAAGAAGCCAAGAACATCTGTAAAAAACCCTGGAATAATTAGGAACAAGGCTGCCACCGCAATCGATGCTCCAGACATAATCTCATAAATAGGCATCTTATTTTGATATAAATTAATTACTCCCGACTTTAAAGTTTGCACACCCTGCCTTTTTGCAAAATATAAGCCAATTATCGCTGTTAAAAAAATTAAAGATACAGTATTTAAGGCACCTACCTGCCCTCCTATTTGGATTATCAAATATATCTCTAGAGCTGGAAGACATATAAATATTAAAAAAAATGGGTTCATTTGTCTGATACAAAAATATATGATTAATGTATATTTATCAAATTATGAGTAACAATTTTGGATATATAGATATCATTTTATTAGGTATGATCGCAGGATTTATCATTTTGCGTCTCAGAAGTATACTTGGTAGAAAGACCGGTCACGAGTCAAAGATATACCCTGGTTTTGCTGAGAAAGAATTTAGTATGCCAAAACAAGAGACCAAAGTTCAAAAGAAGAATTTAGAAATTTTAGAGGGAAAAGATAAAAAAGAATTTTTAAGAGGTGCTGAAATTGCTTATGAAAGCATCCTAACCTCTTTTGCAACTGGTGATCTTATAAAACTCAAGAGCTTATTATTATCTAATATGTTTGCAAATTTTTCAGATGCTATTAAATCTAGGAATAAAGAAGGAATAAAATCTGAGTTTACATTTATAGGAGTTAAAGAGTCGTCTGTTGAAAAATACGAGAAAATCAGAGATAATTTATATGCCACAGTAAAATTTGTTGCAGAAGTAATTTCCGTTAAAAAAGATAAAGAGGGCAAAGTAATTGAAGGTAACCCAGATAAAATAAAATTCGTAAAAGATAGTTGGAAATTTACTAGAAATATTAATCAAAAAGATCCTAACTGGTATTTATCTGAAATTATTAGTAAGTGATAAAAAAAAAGGAACTTAACCAAGAAGACAAAAAAAACTGGGAAGATTATATCAGAAATCCTTCCGATATTTACGATAAAGATAAAAATATTCGAAAAAGTACTCAAAAAAAAATAAGATATAAATTCGATTTACACGGATTTTCTTTAGAAGATGCAAACATTAAAGTTAAAGAGATTATAGATTATTGTATTAAACATAAGTTTAAAGAACTTCTACTCATTACCGGTAAAGGATTACATTCTACTAACGATAGGGATGAATATGTATCTAAGGACTTTGGAAAATTGAAATATTCTGTTCCTGAATTTTTAAAAAATAATAATGATTTGAGCAAACTTATAATTTCAATAAATGATGCATATCATAGCGATGGTGGCCAAGGCGCTATAATAATTAAATTAAAAAGTTTATAAAATAAATTTTGATAAATCAGTATCTTTTACTAAGTTACCTAAATTATCCTGTACGTATTTTTTGTCTATTTTAATCGTTTCCCCAGCTCTGTCAGTAGCATTAAAGCTTATTTCATCTAAAACTTTTTCAATTATTGTGTGAAGTCTTCTCGCTCCTATATTTTCAACAGACGAATTTACTTCTGCAGAAATTTTGGCAAGCATATCTATGCCATCATCTGTAAATTCAAGATTTACATTTTCGGTATTAAGTAATTCTTTATATTGTTTAATTAAACTATTATCTGGTTCTTTTAAGATTCTCTTAAAATCCTCCTCTTTCAAAGCATTCAATTCAACTCTTATAGGCAATCTTCCCTGTAATTCTGGTAATAAATCCGATGGCTTAGCTAGCTGAAATGCTCCAGAAGCAATAAATAATATGTGATCTGTTTTAATTGGTCCGTGTTTTGTGCTTACTGTTGTACCTTCAATAAGTGGTAACAAGTCTCTTTGTACACCTTCTCTCGACACATCTCCACCTACTCTATCACTTCTGGCTGAAACTTTATCTATTTCATCTAAGAAAACTATTCCATTGTCCTCTGTGGCTCTTTTGGCCTCTTTTATAATCTTGTCTTCCTCAATCATTTTATCAGATTCTTGCGCAACTAATATATCGTGAGACTCTTTTACGGTCATTTTTTTCTTTTTACCTTTTTTACCACCTATTGATTTTCCAAGAATATCTCCAAGATTTACCATTCCAACATTTCCTCCAGGCATTCCTGGTATTTCAAAACTTTGAAGTGGGGATGAAGTATTTTGAACTTCTATCTCAATTTCATTGTTATCTAAGTCACCAGTTCTTAATCTTTTCCTAAAACTCTCTCTAGTTGCGACACTAGCTTTATTTCCAACAAGTGCGTCTAATACTTTTTCCTCTGCTTTTAACTCCGCTTTAGCTTTGACTTCTTTTCTTTTCTTTTCTCTTTCCATAGCTATAGCTATTTCAATCAAATCTCTTATAATTTGTTCTACATCTCTTCCTACATAACCAACTTCTGTAAATCTAGTTGCTTCAACTTTTATAAAAGGAGCTTCTGCTAATCTCGAAAGCCTTCTAGAAATTTCTGTTTTACCAACTCCTGTTGGTCCAATCATTAAAATATTCTTTGGCAGAACTTCGTCTTTCATTTCATCAGACAAAGCTTGTCTTCTCCATCTGTTTCTTAACGCGACAGCAACGGCTTTTTTTGCATCCTTTTGTCCAATCACGTATCTATCTAACTCTGAAACAATTTCTCTTGGAGATAAAGCGCTTACTTTTGAATTGTCTTTATCTTTTTTAACTACTTTTAAATTTGTAACTTTACTTGTTGGTGCCATTTTAAACCTTTTCTAATGTAACGTTGTTATTAGTAAACACACATATGTCAGATGCAATCTTAATAGACTTTCTAGCTACATCTTCTGCGCTCATATCAGTTTCAGCTAATACTTTTGCAGCTGCTAGAGCGTAATTTCCGCCTGACCCAATACCAATTATTCCATCTTCTGGTTCTAATACATCTCCTGTACCAGAAATTATAAAACTATGTTTTTTATCTGCTACGGCCATTAAAGCTTCTAACCTTCTTAAAAACTTATCACTTCTCCAATCTTTAGCTAACTCCACTGCAGCTCTTTGTAAATTACCCGCATGTTTTTCTAATTTTGCTTCTAATCTTTCGAATAAAGTAAGAGCATCTGCAGTTGATCCCGCAAATCCAGCAATTACTCCTCTACTCTCAATTTTTCTAACTTTCTTAGCTTTACTTTTCAATACTGTGTTTCCTAGACTCACTTGTCCATCTCCGGCAACTACAGTTTCGCCATTTTTTCTAAGCAGGACGATCGTAGTTCCATGCCATTTTTCAGCTGTATTCATGACATTATATGTGGAGATTAATTTAGGATCTTCAATAGCAAATCTGATTT
>CESP01159392.1_pt1 | contig 18546 bp, 17 predicted proteins | sample 531211 | NCBI WGS metagenome assembly CESP01 (sample SAMEA2622074, study PRJEB7988) | marine metagenome | biome: marine biome (ENVO:00000447); feature: surface water layer (ENVO:00002042); material: "saline water (ENVO:00002010), including plankton (ENVO:xxxxxxxx)" | depth 5 m | reverse complement strand
AGTTTTATTTAAGACTGCAAACATATATTGAATTACATTATCTATATAAGTAAAATCTCTAAAATTTTTTCCATTATTATTTAAATAAATTAATTTTTTTTTTAAAATTGATTTTATGAATATAAATATTGACATGTCTGGTCTTCCATATGGGCCAAAAACAGTAAAATATCTAAACCCTACTGAATTGATTTTAAAAATTTTATGATAATAATGAGCAATATTCTCTGTGGCGATTTTAGTCAAACCATAAATTGAGATAGGTTGATCAGTTTGAGTATTTTCATTTGTTGGATATATACCTTTATCACCATAAATTGAACTTGAAGAAGCGTAATAAATTTTTTTAATATTGTTTTTTTTTGCAAATTCAAAAATCCTTATTGTATTTGATATGTTTTCTTCGACATATTCTAATGGTTTGCTTATAGATCTCCTTACACCAGCTTCAGCGGCTAAATGAAAAATTATGTCTATTTTTATTCCTTTTAAAACTGAGCTAATATTTTTAATATCTTTTTTATAAAATTCAAAATTTTTAAACTTTTTTAGTTTTGAGGTCCTTAATTTCTTTATCTTTATTTCGTAAGATCCGGAAAAATTATCAATACCAACTACATTATAATTTCTTTTTAATAAAAACTTTGCTAAATGAAATCCTATAAATCCTGATACACCAGTAATTAAGATTTTTTTAATCATTATGAGGAACTTTATACATTCTTTTCAAAAATAGTTTATTAATAAATTTAAATTGTAATTTATCACAAAAAAAATGGTAACTTTAAATTGAATAAAAAAAATTATAAAATATTACACATTTTGATCATTTATTCTTATTGTTTTTTGAAAAAAATTAACTCTGATATAACAAAATATTATGTCTAAATTAGCTATAATTCTTGAAGATATGAGGTTAGGTGGTCCGCAAAAACAATTGATATATTTTTTGCAAGAATGCTCCAAGTCAAATTCAAGTGACAAATATTTGGTAATAGTACCCAAGCAATCAAAAAAAAAATTATCAAAATTTTTAAATTTAAACAAAATTAAAATTCAAGAATTAGATATTCAATATCTCTCAAGATACTCTATTACTAAATATATAAAATATTTCTATAAAGAATTTAAACAAATAAAAGTCTCACTAAGAAATATTGAAAAAGTTTACATAGCTGGAGGCACCTCAAGTTTAAAAAGTCTCATATTTTCTATAATTTTAAAAAAACAAATTTACTTTCACATTCATGATGCCAGAACAAATAAAATTTTAAAAATTATATTATTTTTTCTCTCTTTTTTTATAAAAAAAATTTTTTTCGCATCGAAATCATCTCGAGACTACTATTCTTTCTTAAGTAACAATCCAAATAAAATTACCTTAAGGTCCTCTATAGACCCATATTACTTTAAAAATTTTCCAAAGAAAAAGAATATTTTTAATATTGGAATTATATCTAATATTAATCCAGATAAGAATACAGAATTGTTAATAGATATAGTAAAAAATATAAACAATAAAAAAATAAAATTTATATTAGTTGGAAAATTGTTTTCGTCACAAATAAATTACTTTAGAAATAAATTAAATCTATTAAATGAAATTAAAAATAATATTAAATGGCACAAAAATATAGATGATCCGAAGGAAATTATTAAGTCTTTCGATTTATATATTTGCACTTCAAAAAATGAATCTTTACCTTTATCCATATTAGAAGCTTTAAGTATGTCTATACCTGTTATAAGTACAAACGTGGGTGATGTTTCTTATGTTTTAAATAAAATAAAATGTGGTTTTATTGTGAAACCAAGCTACAAAAATTTTGTTGAAAAAATTAAAATACTTTATTCAAACAGAAATAAATTAAAAAAATTATCAATAAATGCAAAAAAAAATATACTTAAAAATTTTAATATTAAAAACTACAAAAAATCATTGGAAAATGAGTTATTTGAAAAATAATTTTTTTAATAAAAAATAAAAAAAATCTTTTAAGCCAAATAAAAATGACTCAAAAAAATTTATATGTTTAAATCTAGCTAAACACGAAAAATATAAATCTTTAATGCTAAATTGATTATTTCTAATCTCTCTAGTAACTAGATATTTTTGTAAATTATAAAAATTTGTAAACTTTTTTATTCTCAACCATAACTCATAATCCTGGCACCTAGCAAAATTTTCGTCATACTTATTTTTTGTAAGTAAGTCTTTCAAAATTATTACCGATGAGTGAATAATAACATTTTGATATGATAATTTATTCTTAATATCAAAATTTTTTTCTGGTACTTGAATATATTTTTTTTTATTTGATTTATGTATCACATTTGTCCCAAGAACTTGGATATGTTTATTTTTTTTTAAAAAATTAATTTGATGCTTAAATCTATCTTTATTACTAATATCATCTGCATCATGTCTTGCAATATAATTTGCTCTTGAAAATTTTAACATAAAATTTAAAGATTTTGTCAATCCTAAATTTTTATTTGATTTTAGAAATAAAACATTATTTTTCTTTTTAATAATTTGTTCTACAATTCTATCTGATAAATCATTTGATCCATCAGAATGAATAATAATTTCTATATTTTTAAAACTTTGCTTAAATAGACTTTCTAAAGAATTTTTTATTGTATTCATATTATTGTAATATGAACAGAGAACTGATAGCTCTGGTTTACCTTTTGTTCTTCTATCAACCTTTTTTGTAATTGACATCTAATCAAGTATTCTTTTGAAAAAAATTTAAATATTTCACAGCAGCACTATTTATATCGATTGGATCGGTATTAATACTTTTTTTGAATTCTTCATAGTTATTATAAATTTTCATGAAATCGTTTATCAGTAATTCATATTTTGGTTCTGGGGGATTGTAATAATCAATTAATTTATAATCATAATTTTTATCTGCATTGCTAACAATACCTGAATTTGTTCTTGTAATAAGCTCATGTGTCCCCCCATTATTTGTACACAAAGATGGTAATCCACATGCTATTGCCTCAACAAGAGTATTTGGATTTTGGTCAATCCAAGATAAATGAACATATACATTTGCCGTCCTATACCACTCTGGGAGCTTAAAATGCTTTATATTGCCAGCTAAAATAATGTCTTGGTCAGTTTTTTTTAAATCGTATTCACCAAGTATTATTAATTTTAAATTATTTATTTCAGTTTTTAATTTATAGAAAAGTTTAATTATCTCATTTAATCTTTTATGTCTTCGCCATGCAGCCGAGGTAATAATTACAAAATCATTACTTTTCAATTTTAATTTTTCACGGAGATTATTTCCTTTTGAGGAAAATAAATTCAAAGAAACAGAATTATTTATAACAACATTGGGGACTTTCAAATTCTTATGAAATTTTTTTACTAGATTTTTTGTAAATTCACTTATAAAAATTGTCCCAATAGAATTATCTATTGACTCAAAAATTTTTTTATTCGCTTCAATTGTGTTTATTGCTGTATTTTTTTTATCAAAAAAAATTCCACCAATTCTCAAAAAATATGGTTTTTTATAAATAGATTTATTTGTATTTGCAAAAATGGCAAAATCATAAAAAGGATCAAACTTATTTGTAAGATTTATACCCTTATTTTTAAACTGTTTTGAAATACGTTCTAAAAAAATATATGGACCTATTTTTTCATTAAAAATAAAAGGGTATTTTTCAATAGCTATTTTCATATTTTTTTTTGAAGAATTGCGTAAGATCTAACATTGGCCGAGGATACTATTTTTATATCATAAACATCATCTTCTCTGATTTCGTTTATAAATCTTACTATATCTGGAAAATTAGTTGAATAATCATCAAAAATTATGAAATCCCCTTTTGTTTGTTTTAAAGAAATGAATTTAAATTCCTTTCTAACATTAAAATCATTATGCATTCCATCAATAAATGCAAAATTTATCCTGTCATAATTTATTTTTTTCAATATTAATGAGCTTGGTCCAGTTAAGAAATTGATATTTTTTAATTCTTTTTGCCAAGGATTTAACAACTCTTGTCTGGATTTTTTTCCATCATGATCATCGATACAATTCCAATAAATCTTATTTTCATTTGAAATAATATCTATAGTAGATATATCTCCATCAATTTTTGAGTCAATAATTGCTTTAGACATGCATATAGATGAAAAACCCCTTGCTGTTCCAATCTCAAGGATTTTTACATAATTTATGTTGTGATCATGAATATATTTTCTCAAAATTGAATACAAAACTCTTCCATGTTGATAATTTATAGAAGTTTTTTTTTTTACTACCTGCGTATGAAGAGCAAGTTCATCTAACCAGGATTTATTTACATTAAATCCAGTTGAATTTTCCAAATTATCAATTTCTAAAAATTTTTCATTTTTTGCTTTTTCGTAAACCAAAAGATAATAATCTTTAGTTGCTAAAATTTTACTTCCAAATGGATTTTGATTTGAAAAAAAATAATTTCTAAAATCTCTTAAAATATTAATCAAATTTTCAAACATCTAAAAAATCTCTCCATAATGATATTTGATTTTTATAATCATTTTTTAAAGCAGTTTTTTTGCAGTTAGTCTTAATATTACTTTGTAAATTTTTATCTTCTATTAACTCTATGGATGTTTCGGATAATGATTTTGGAGAAAAATTATTAGTTGTTAATGCGTTTTCTCTATTTTTAACAAGTTCTACTGTTTGACCTACGGGAGTTGTAATTACAGGGACAGAACATGCCATCGACTCAAGAAGTGATTTAGGACCACCTTCCTCTCTTGAACAAATTAGATAAAAATCAAGAATATTATAATAATTTTTCATAGCTAAATAATCATTTTCATAAAAATGTGAAAATTTTACATTTATTTTCTTAAGTTCATTTTTAACAAATCCTCGAGATGGTCCCACAAGCAAAATAAATAAATTAGGCTTTGCTTTTTTTATTAATTTAATTGTTTCAATAAATATATCCGGTCCTTTTATTAGTTTTGGTTTTAAACCCTCTTTCCAACCCACTCCATCTTTTTGAAAAGATCCAATTATAATATGGTCATCCGGAATATTTAATTTCTTTTTAATTTCTATTTTTTTATAATTTTCGATTTGATTAAATATTTTATTATCAACTCCAATATAAATTTTTTTTAGCTTTTCTTTAAGTCCATCCTTAGAAAAAATTTCATAAATCTTATCATTTGTAACTCTTATTTTGCTAAATTTACTTTGATTTTTTAAAATATAATTAAATAGATCTTTAAATTCGGGGCTTATTACAGGATTTCCGTGGAAATAATCAAAATAAACTTTATTTTTAAACAAATGATAAAACGATTTTTTTAGTGAATACTTGTCCTCCAAATAAACTTTTGAGTTGAAGGCAATTCTAGAGTTAGTAATTTTACAACCAACTTCACTTAAAATATCTTTTAGATGATGAAATTCTCTACCTGGAACCCAAATTTTGTTCAAACCTAAAAAATGGATTTTCTGTTTTTTAACCATATTATATTTAAAATAGTAAATAATAAATTTATTACCAAAAAGTTTTACTTGTTAATTTTCTTATTATAATAGAATTGTATGTTTTGAACTAGGTCAGGCATAAATAAGTCTGATTTTAGATAAGTTTCGAAAGTGTTTAGACTATATAGAGCATAATTGTCTAACATTGATTTCAGTTTATTTGGCATATCTTCAATATTATTCGAAATTTCTCCATTTTTTTTACTTTCAATTAAATCAGACGAGCCGATATGAGGCATTGATAAAACTGGAATATTTAATTGCATTGCTTCAACCTGAGCCCTAGGACCACTGTCTAAAACTGAACTATTTATAAAAATTTTACTATTTAAAGTAAGTTCTATCTTTTTAGCTTGATGAATATTTAAAAAAATATCAAAATTCATCCTTTTACTTAATTTCTTAACTTTATTAAAAATTTTCCAGGGGGTTTTTTTAAAATAATCAAAAAATTTTTTTTTTTTATTATTTGGGTCACGAGCAATGATACATCCTTTTAAATGAGTTAGATTGTTTTTGCTTAAGCTATTTAAAAACTCTATGTGTCTTTTTCGTTTATCAAAAGAGGATACCATAACCCAGTCATATTTTTTATTTTTTGATTTTTCTTTTTTTTCCAATTGCAATTTTTCATGATCAAAACAAATAAGCTTATACACACAAGATGGTATGTCATCAGGTATGTATTTTTTAAAGTTTTTACTTTCAGTTAAGACTAGATCATGGATATTATTGTTAATGGAACTTTTCTTTATGTAACCATGAAACTGATTATCTACAATGACAAACTTATTTTTAATTTTTACACATTCTTCAATATTAGACCAACAAAATACATAATTCATCTTATGATCAGAGTTTATAACTTCAAATTTATTAAAATCTTTCCTTATTTCTAAAGTACCATAATTTGTTATAATTTTTTTTTTTATGCTTTTGTCATCACGCCATCTTTTTTCTTCTACAAAAATTACTACTTTCTCAATAAGTCCAAATTTCATCAAATTATAATAAAAAAATGTGAAATTTTCAGACAATTCATTAGAAAACATATCTGAATTATTAAGTCCTAATGGAGAGATTTCAGTCCAACATGGACTATTTATTACGTAAAGTATTTTCATTTTTTTTAAGAATTCTATCAATTAAATAAGATACTTTTAAGGCACGGTCATGGTTATCCATAAAATTTTTATTAAAAGAAAAAACATATTTGAACATTTTTAAAATAAAATTTCTTTTAGATACAAAATTTAAGTTATTAATTTTATGTTGAGGTTTTTTGTTCAAATTATATTTAAAATCAAAAGCTAATTTTTTATTGGTGATTTTAAAATGATATAATTTATTTTTGATATTAATTATTTCAATTTTAATTTTACTTTTAAATATAAATTTACTTAATAAGTAAAAATCATGATAAGCTAAAGCAAATAAAGTTTGTTTGAAATCATAATTGCTAAATTTATTTCTGACAATATAATTTTTTTTTTTTGGAACTATTTTTTTATTTTTAAAAATTTCAATGTCATCAATATAAAGTTTGGTTTTATTTTTTTTAGAAACTTTAATTAATTTTTTTGTAAGATCATAATTAGTTGTTAAAGGTTTTTCACAAAAAACGTTTATTTTTTTTTCTAGAAAAAATTTAACATGTTGGTAATGGAGATTATTTGGACTTGCTATTATTATCCAATCTATATTTTTTAAATCAATATCTTTATAGTTATTTTTACTTCTTATAATTTTTGTTACGTTTCCAATTTTTTTAAGATTAAGGTACAATTTGCTGCCCCATGATCCTTTGCCAACAAGCACAAAATTCATATTAAATTTTTTTTAAGATATTATTTGCAGTTTCCATACAACTTATCCATTTCCCTGAATAAATTTTAAACACATTTTTCTTTGTATCTACTTTTGTAACTCGCTCATCATTTGCATTTTTAATTGTACATCTAACAACAATAAATGATTTATAATATTGAGTTTTGTGAAATCCGTTAAAATAGCTCTCAAAATTTTTTTTAATTCTTGGGAACTTTAAATTAGGCAAGTGATGTAAATATTTACTATTTAAATTTTTAAATTTTCTCTCAAAATTGTGATATTTACTATTCTTAAAATTTATTACTGATTCTTTTACACTCCCTAATATAGAAAGATTATTTTTGTAATATGGATCTATGCACATGAATGGTCCATCAAGTATTACGAAACTTTTATTATTGAATTCTCGTGGTGTTTTTGTAATTATTTTTTCTACTAGTTGATAATGATATTTTTTTTTTAAAGATTTAAAGTTTTTTAAATTATTATTATTATTATCATAAGTACATAAAAAGACGTTATCATAATTTTTTATAAAATTTTCATCAAGAGTTATTTCTTTATTACAAACTATTTTAATGCCAAGGCTATTAATAATTCTTTGAAATCTTTTTTTAATTAAATATATATTTATTAATTTCTCTTCTACACTTATCGAGCCTTCTATATTTTTCTTTTTGAGTAAATCGTTCTCACAAACTTTGAAACTTAATTTATTTTTTTTTAAAATTTGAAGATATTTTTCAAAATCAGTAAGTGAATTTTTTTTTGCTATAGCGTAATAATTCTCACTTTTTATATAACATCCAGAAAAATATTTATTAAACTCCTTAAAACTGGTCTTACATTCTTTGATGGTTTGTACTGATCTTGGGTAATGATATCCTAAATGACATCTGAATTGATTTTTACCACTCGCACCCATAAGGATATCTTTTTCTTTTTCAAAGACTGTAACTTGTGATTTTGGATATTTTTCCTTAATTTTGATTGCAATAGAAAGCCCAAAAAAACCTGCACCTATAATAGAAAATTTCATTTGATTAGTTTATGTTAAATTTAAATTTAAGTTTTGAAATAAAATTAATGTTTGGTAATTTTCTATTTTTAATAATTTCATTTTTATTTTTAATCAATTTCATAAATAATTTTTCATAATTTTTACACATCAAATCAGAGTTATAAGGATAACTTTTTAAATTATCTCTAAAATTACCATATTCTTCCTTAATTTTATAAATTTTTTCTTTTAAAGAGTTTTTTAAATATACAATACCATAACCTTTGCAGTACTCACTCATACATCCACTATCTAGATATAAAACAGGTAGTCCACAATTCAGGCCTTCGTTTTGATGATTGCCGCCTGGTTCATTTATTGATCCTGTTAAGTACACATCATGACTTTTAATTAAATTAGCAAGCTCTAAGCCATTTTTTGGATCTATGTAATTTGTATTTTTAAACTTAAAGTTCTTTGGTAAATTTCCGATAAAAGTAAAAGAAACTTTTTCTGAAAATCGTTTATCATTTAATAAATCATCTAAATGATTATAAATTTCGAATCCTTTATTTCTATGTGTACTCCAATGATGAGTTACAATTTTTAGCTTGTTTTCAATTTTATCATCAAAATTTGAGCAATTAAATATATTTTTATTTGCTCCATTTAATATCACTGATGAGTTCTTAAAATTTTTATAATGAGATAAATTGTCTTTTAACCAATTACTAATAAACACTGTATGATCTGCAAACTGATTTGCATCTATTAAGTTTTTATTTACATAATCAGTTCCTTTTCTATCGTCACATTCATTTACTCTATGGACAACTATTGCATTAGAATTTACATTTTGCAGATATTTATTAATATTAAAATGATTAAATGTTGATGATGAACTGTTATATCTTGGATCCATCAAAACTATTATATCTATGTCGTTATCATTTAGATGGTTTACTATTTCGTAATTCTTACCTTTAAAATAACCTGAAATATTTGTAATAAATTGATTGCCACCTCCCCATGGAGTATCTTTGATTTTTAATCCGAATGATATTTTCACAGCTAGTTTTTAATTTTTTTAATTACTGATATGTATGATCTAAAATTTGGGTTCGCGTTATGTTCTGGATCTAGCCATTTTAGAATAAGAGAAAAATCAATGATATTTTCTTTCTTTAAAATATTGATTGATTGCCATGTTGCATTTTTTTTTGACTTTCGAATATCATCACACAAAATTAAACCTTTATCGCTTAATAAATTAAGAGAATTGATAAGATCCATTGTTACAACAGGATCAAAGTGAGCTCCATCAATCCAAATTAAATCAAAAGTTTCCTCAAAATTAATTAAATTTACAGAACTCTTTTCTATAATTGACAAATTGGCTCTTTTACTAATTCTTAAGTTTCTTTCATTTAAAAAATTTTCTAAATTATTAGCATCAGCTCTTTTGTATGAATTTATAAAATCATTACTATTACTAGGCAGGTCGACGGTAATCACTTGAGCCTTATCAAATAAAACTGACAATAAAAAAGCATTTTGAGCATTGAAAGTCCCTATTTCAAGTATTCTATTTATATTGTTGTTAATTAAAGATAAGCCTGAAAAAAAAGTTTGATGTTCCGAATGAGCTAAATTTTTTTTTAATTCTAATTCTACGTAATTTGATCTCTTATTATTTAAATTATTGACTGCATCAGAATAATTTATTCCGTAATTTTTAAATAAATTCTCTTGATGTTTCTCAAATTCATTTTTGTTATATCTGCTTTGGTAATACCATTTATGAAATAATTTTCTGCTATGAAAGTTAATTTTATGAGGGAGTGTTAAAGGATCAAGTAAAGACTTTATAATTTTTTTTGCAATCATAACTTTAAATCTGTTTCTAATTTTTCAATAATTTTATTTGAAACATTAACATTTTCATTAAAATTAAAAAATTTTAATAAATAGTTTTTTCTATCAGTCTCAGAAAATTTAAAATTAATAATATCTCCAATATTTCTTTGTTTAAAATCAATTGTATTAATTCCTTTACTTAAATTCTCCCAAAAAAAATAATCTTTAGAAAAAAAGTCAAAGTATTTCTTATTATTATAAGAGAAAAGATTATTATTCAAAATTATAGTTTTATTTCTAAAATAAATTGATTCTCCAACCACGGTTGAGGGTGGTGTAAAAACTACATCTGAAATATGTAATATTTCATGTATTGTGGGTTTAAGTAATTCTTCGTCATATAAGATAAGATCAGAGTAATTAATATAATCTTTATCAATGAGTCTCTTAGATCTTGATTTTATAAGTAAATATATATTTTTACTTTTACAATAAGTATAAATTTTCTTTAGAATATTTATCTCATTAAAATATAAACTAGAGGCAAATTTATAAATTTTTTTTTTAATAAAATAAAATTTATCGTCCTTATCTGGCCAGTTAAAAAAATAAAGAGCTATAAATTTCGTAAAACTTGATGAAAAATTGTATAGATTTACTGGACCAAATGGTAAATATAAATAAATTTTTTTATCATCAAGGTTGTACTTTTTTAAAATTTTTTTTCTATCAAAATTTATTTGATTATCAAACTGAGAATTGCCGAAACATAATAAATTCTGAATATTATTATTTTCGTTTAAGCATTTATTTTTCCAAAATTCACTATAAAAAAAGATATAGTCAATATTTTTAAAATCATCTTCATAATGAAATGTATCAATACCACTTTGTAATAATACCCATTTACAATTAAGATTTTTTTTTTCTATTTTAAAACTTGATGGAGAAATTATTGAAATTATATAGTCAAAATTTTCTTTTTTTGAAATTTCTTCTATTTGAATATGTTTGGTTATAGCTATTTTAAAAATATTTTCATTTTCATTTTGAAAAACATCTAATGATGGAAATTCCCTCCATTTTCCATGCTGACGATCGATTGTATAATCAAATAATAAGTAAATATTAAAATTTTTTTTCAAACAAATGTTAATAATATCCTTAACAAATTTTAAGGTCATTTTTTTATTAATTATAAATGCGATTTTCATTTAAAATTAGTTTTTCATCAAAATTAATTTATCTTTTTGATTAAAAATTTATCATTAATGTAAAGATATTTTAAATCTGAATTTTCAAAAGTATATAAAACTTCTTTAATTGTTGAAGCTATTGGAAAACCATGCAAATTTAAGCTGGTATTTAATAAAGCTGGAATTTTTTTTAATTTATAAAACTCAATAATTAAATTATGAAAATTATGATTTGATTTTTTAATCAATATTTGTGGTCTTACTGATTTATCATACCTATGTGTACCTGCTTCTATTAAAGAATGTTTTTTTTCTACTGTATCGAAACCAATAGTCATATGCTCACTGTTAATATTCTTTTTATTTACAAGAAACGTTTTGTGCTTTTCATCTAAAATAGTTAATGCAAAGGGCATCCAAAAATCTCTATTCTTAATTAATTCATTAATTTTTTGTATAATTTTAACATTTGATGGATCGGCTAGAATACTTCTATTACCAAGTGCTCTTGCACCAAATTCCTCTCTACCTCTCGCAACTGCTAAAATTTCACCTTTGGATAACAGTCTTGCGGCCTCCTGAGGAGAAAAATTTAATTTTAATTTTAAGTTTTTTTTATTTTTAACATAATTTAAAAATTTTTTTTCAGTAAAGTTATGAAATATATCTCTGCCCAGATAAATATTTTTAAAAGGTTTCGAATTAAATTTTTCTTCTAAATAACATCCACCCATTGCTAATGACTCGTCGCCTCCTGATGGCTGAACAAAAAAATTGTCAACATACGGTAAATCTTTAATTATTTTATTCATTTTAATATTCATAGAAACACCACCAGATAAATAAAAATTTCTAACTTTGTATTTTTTAAAGATATTTAAAAAGAGTTTTGTTATTAATTCTTCAACAAAAATTTGTACTCCCCCCGCAATATTATCAAATCTTTCTCCAGATGTTGACTTGATTAAATATTTATATAAATCTTTTGGTCTATTTTTATGTACAATTTTAGATCCTTTTACTTGAAGAAGATTCTTATAAACTCTCTCGTAAACTTTTCTAGAATACTCGTTTTTTGAGTAAGGAGCTAATCCCATAACTTTATATTCATGTTCGTCTGGCTTCATTTTTAATAATAATGTTGTTAATTTATATGTTCTTGCTATATCACACTCAGAACTTTCAGAAATTTTTTGAATTTTTTTATTTCTATCACAAATCCAAACAGTTTGATTTAAACCATCTCCCTGACTATCAATTGTAATTATTGCAGAATTTTTTAATCTCTTTCTTGATGAAAAATATGCATAAGCTATATGGCAACTATGATGATCAAAAAACTCAATTTTATTAATTTCCCCTTTAGATTGTTTTATTAAAAAATTTGTTTGTAATTCTCTAGCTTTTTTTAAATTAAAATCGTACTTGTCTGGAATTTTTTTTAATGACAGATATAAATTTTCTTGATTTCTTTTATCATTTTTAAGTTGGGTATAATATTTTTTAGTTGATAAATTTTTAATTTTTCTCTCATAATATTTTTTACCATAATGATCGTGAAAATCTTTTATTGAATAAAAGTGACCTATCGGATATTTTAGATCATAAATATATCTTTTTTTTGATGTAAAAATCGCTTTATCTATATTTAGTTTTCTTTGTCTTGCAATATTTAAACAAAAATCAATTGACTTTTTCGGATAACCAAAAAAATTTTTTTTGTTGATAAATCTCTCTTCTTGCAAGCATGCTATAACTTCACCTTCATGCATTAAACAAGCGCTAGCGTTATGACTTACACTAATACCTAAAATAGTTTTTTTTGATGTTGTTATCATTTAAGTAATTCAATAAATATTTATATTATTTAAGCTAGTGTAAAACCACCGTCTAAAACAATATTCTGACCTGTAATATAACTTGACTCATAACTTGACAAAAATTTAATACAATTTACAACGTCATCAGTTCGACACATTCTTCTCATTGGAGTTTTTTTTATATATTTTTTTATAAATATTTTGGGTTGTTTTCTTTTAATACCTCCTGGGGATATCGCGTTAACTCTTATTTTTGGTGCCAGATATGTTGCTAACCATTTTGTTAAATTTAGTAAACCGCCTTTTGAAACACTGTAAGACAATATACTTTGCACTTTTGTATTTTTATACATTTCCCAATCAGGATAGGAAGTAGCATATATTGAAGATATATTTATTATCGAGGGATTATGTGATCTTTCTAAATTACTTTTAAACTTACAAATCAAATCAAAAATACTTGTTAAATTTGTCTCTATAAATTTGTCCCATATTTTTGGATTTTGTTTGTCAATATCTGTTAAATTTTCACTAAAAAAATCAGAGACAACTCCTGCACAATTAATTAAAATATCTATCTTTTTGTATTTTTTTTTTATTTTTTGAGAAACTATATTTCTATCTTTTCTAAACTCTAAATCACAAATATAATGGTCTACGTTTTTATGAGTTTGAATATTATATTTATCTATTGATATAATTTTATTTTTCTTTTTTAGCTCTCTCATTATAGCTTTGCCTATTAAACCTTTGCTTCCTGTTAAAAGTATATATTTATTTTTTAATTCCATAAATTTTTCCCAAAAATTCCGCATATTTTATATCCTCAATTGTATCAATATCAATTGATCGTTTTCTATCTACCTTAAGGCCAATCACATTATTTGAGTATATGTTGTGAGAATCTAAAATATAATTTGGTTTTGAAATAAATGCAAATGTTGTCAAATTATATGTTTTCGGACAATCTTGACGTCTAAAAATTTTTTTTTTAGGTCTAGAAAATATTTCTATCTTATTATTTTTTTTCATTTTAAACATATTGAAATATGGGTTCCTCTCTGACTCTGAAACTGCTACAAGAAGATCAGGTTTTTTTCTAATAAATATTGATATCATTCTATCTAAATCTTTGCTTGTCCTCAAAGGTGAAGTGCATGGGACTGATATAAAAATGTCTGGCAAATCATTTTTTTTTTTTAAGAATTTCAGCGCATGCTTCCATGATAAGTATTCAGGACTGGAATCTGTGGAAAGTTTTTTTGGTCTTAGAAATGGTATTATTGCTCCTGCTTTCTTTGCTTCTTTTGCGATTTTTCGAGAGTCTGTAGATACAAAACTTTTACTAATAAATTTACTTTTTATACAATCTTGGATAGCCCAAAAAACTAGAGATTTTTTTTTAAATTTTTTTAAATTTTTATTTTTAATTCCTTTTGAGCCTGCTCTAGCAAAAGTAAAAGAATAAATTTTCATAAATATTTTTTTTGAATAATGAATGTATTTTTAAATTTACATAAGTAGTTATAAATTTTTAAAATATCTGATTTTTTTACATCATAAGCGCTCGGTAGACTAATTGAGTGATTAAATAATTTTAACGAAACTGGAAACTTATCTTTTTTATTTAAATATTTTTTGTATGGTCTCATCAAACTCATTGGAAAAAATATTTGTCTTGCTTCAATACCATAGAAATTTAACTCTTTAATAATTCTATTTTTATATTTTGATAAATCTTTATTTAATTTAATTGTATAAAGCCAATATGAGTTATTAACAGGTCCATATTCACTAGGTAGTGTTAAAAAGTCTAATTTAGATAATTTAGAATTATAATTTTTGACTAGATTTAATTTATTTTTTACAAACCATTTTATTCTTTCCATTTGAGCACAGCCGATTGCGCTTTGTAAATTGGTTAATCTAAAATTAAATCCAATTTCTTCATGCCAGTATTTTAGATTTTTTGACATTCCATGATCTCTCAAAATTTCGGCTTTATCTCTATGAATTTTAGACTTAAAACATATCATTCCTCCTTCACCAGTTGTTATAAGCTTGTTGCCGAAAAAACTAAATGTCGAAACATCCCCAAAACACCCAACATGTTTCTTTCTATAATAAGAACCTAATGCTTCTGCACAATCCTCAATAATTTTGATTTTTCTTTTTTTCGCAATATTTAATATTCTGGTCATATTTGATGGATGACCATACAAATGAACAACTATAATCGCTTTTGTTTTTTTTGTTATTTTTTTTTCAATTAACGTCTCATCTATACAGTAAGTATTTTCATTAACATCAACAAAAACTGGTTTTGCCCCTGAATGAATCACTGCATTTACAGGAGAAGCAAATGTTAAATTTGGAACTATTACCTCATCTCCATATTTGATGTTAAGAGTTTTTAAAGCTAATTGTAATGCAGTTGTTCCACTTGAAACTGCTAGACAATGTTTTATTTTTGTAAAATTTGAAAATCTCTTTTCAAATATTTTTACAAATTTTCCAGTTGATGATATCCATCCTGTGTTTATACACTCATTTAGATATTTGAATTCATTTCCATCTAAAATCGGTTTGGCTAAAGAAATTTTTGTTTTGTCAGTTACATAAGAAATTAATTTTTTTTTTTTATCTACTAAAGGAATTAATCTTATTCTGTTATTGAAAGATTTAGCTATTGTTGATTTATTACTTTTAAAATTTAAGTAAAAAAACTTTTTATTAACAAAATTAATTACAGAGTCATTTAAAGAATATCTTTTAATTAGTCCTCGTCTAATATCTCCATCTGTCAAAATACCTTTAAGTGTGTTGTTATGATCCACCACAAAACAAGCTCCTAAGGAGTTTAAATTTATAACTTTTAGAGCCTTGCTAATTTTATCATTCTCTTTAACAACAATATTTTTTAATTTATTCATTTATTGAGTTTTTTTTTCAACTATTTGTAATAAGTCAGCATATTCTTTGCCAGATACATTATAAACTTCAATTGTAATAAAATCAGTTTTCTTCTTAAAATGTTTCCAAAACCATGCATTTTTAGAAAATTTCTTATTTGAATCTGTTATTCCATCGTTATCACTCAAGTGATATGCGTTAATATATTTTTTTAGTGAACTATGAGCCTTCTGTAAATCAAACTTAAGTGTTTTGGATGAGACTTTCAAATGTGCAACATCTAAAAGTAATCCAATATTATTGGATTTTTTGGATAATCTATTAAAAAATGAAATAATTTCATTGGGTGTAGTAAGTAAAAAAGGATTACTTTTAAATTTTTTTAAATTTTTTTTTGATATTACATTATTTTCAATAAATAATTTTATACCATATTTTTTTGCAAATTTACTGAGTTCTATAACTCTTTTAAAGAAAATATTTAAAGCCTCTTTTTTTGTTGTCAACATGCCTCTATTAATTTGTTTTCCTAAATCTTTAAAGTTAGGATCAATTCTAAAACCAGCATGAAAACTATAAAATTTAGAACCAATTTTTTTTGAGTTGATAATATTTTTTTTAACAAATTTTAGACTCCTTGAACTTATTATTTTATTTTTTGAAGATAAATTTAAAACGAAAGGCTTTTTTGGAGGAGGAAAATAATTATGAATTTGAGTGTTATCTTTATAAAATTTAATTTTTTTATTAAAGTTTTTTATGAATTTACCGCCAGAAAATTCTATATTTTTAAAACCTTTTGATTTTAGATATTTATAAGAGTCTGTTCCTTTTTTTTTATTAAATCCACCAGTTGAAATAAAAATCATAAAATTATTTAATTTTTTTTTTTGTTAATTTTATGGCTTTTCTTTTTATCATTTTGGCTGGAATACCTGCATAAGTTGCTGGATTAAGAATACTTTTTGTAACCACGGATCCAGCCCCAATAATTGTATTACTACATATTTTTATACCTGGCAAAATTTTGCTACCCATTCCAATTAAAACTTTATTACCTATTTTAACTCTTCCACCTATTATACTTTTTGGCGCAATATGATTATTATTTCCGATCACCACTTCGTGTTCAATTAATGACCCCGAATTTATGATATTGTTGTTTCCAATTTTAGACGAAGTGCCAATAAATGCTTTTTTATTAATGAAGTTAGCATCTCCAATCTTAAAATATTTTGAAATTGAAGATGTAATTGAAATTAGATTTGGAGTATTAATTTTTTTTTTTTTTAAAATACTATAAATATTACTCCTAATTTCGTTATCACCAATCGCTATAAATATTACTTTATTTTTAATTGAGTCTATTTCTTTGAAATTTCCAAAGATTAAGTTTCCAAGAATTTTTTCTTTTTTATTTACGTCAAAGGTTTCATCTAAAATTATTTTTTTATTTAAGGGAAAATTCTCCCCAAGTATCTCTAAAATTGGTCTCGCATGTCCTCCGGCACCTAAAACAACTAAATTTTTATTTTTTTTCAAAATCAGAAACCTTTACAAAACTTCCTTTGATAACTTTTTTTTTTATTTTTTTTCCAATAACCACTTTGATTTTATTACCTAACAAGCCTATTCCAGGTCTAATACTAGATATGTCTTTTTCACGTACAATATGGCCCATGCTTAAATTTGTTTTATAAATTAAACTTTTCCTAGAAACATTTTTCATAGACATTTCTTCTTTTTGTACTTTTTTAAATTTTGATCCTAAGATTTTTTCAGTTCGTCTTATATCATTAACTAAACTTTTTAATTCAACAGTTGTTATAGACGCAAAATGATCTGGGCCATTCATCTTCTTATTCAGTGTGAGATGTTTCTCTATTATTTTTGCACCATATGCAATCGAAGCTACAGAAGCTAAATTACCTATACTATGATCAGAGTATCCCACTATACATTTATATTTTTTCTTCAACGTTATTAAATTCCTTATATTTATTGATTTATCTGAGCAAGGATAATTAGAGGTACAATGTAATAAAGAAAAGTTTTTTTTATTTTTGTAAATTTTAACTACTTGATTTATTTCATCAATTGTGGACATCCCGGTAGAAATTATTACGTGTTTTCCTGTTGTAGATAAAAATTTATGCATTTGATGATCAACAATATCTGCTGAGGCAGTTTTAAATATCTTGACCCCTAATTTATTTAAAAATTTTGCGCTATCAATATCGTATGCTGTTGACATGAAATCAATTTTTTTTTTATCACAGTATTTTTTGAGAAATAAATGATCTTTCTCTTTAAGTTCTAATTTTTTTAACATTTCAAAATGAGTTTCATTTTTTTTTCCAGATTTCTTTTGATAGGCTACTTTAGGAGTATTTTTTTTT
>CESP01158285.1_pt1 | contig 18623 bp, 11 predicted proteins | sample 531211 | NCBI WGS metagenome assembly CESP01 (sample SAMEA2622074, study PRJEB7988) | marine metagenome | biome: marine biome (ENVO:00000447); feature: surface water layer (ENVO:00002042); material: "saline water (ENVO:00002010), including plankton (ENVO:xxxxxxxx)" | depth 5 m | reverse complement strand
GGCTCGGAAGGAGAGTGATCCTGCCGATTTTCAACCTTACCTGAAAACAATTCTATGTAAAATTGTTTCATTGGCCGGGATTTTGCGGGAGAGTCTCCCAGGAGGTAGGGCAAGTTTGAAACTCGTTTCTTTGCCGGTTGACCCGAATGATGCCAGTAAGTCCTCCGAAAAAGTAATTCTTACAAGTTTCATGAATGCGGTTGGGCGCAGGAAACCACAACTGGTTGGCTACAATTCAGCTCAAGCGGATGTGCCAATCATTGTTCAAAGAGCGATTATACATGGTTTACCTGGTCTGGGCTTTTCCGAGAGGCCCGGGAAGCCTTGGGAAGGAGTGGATTATTTTGATGCTCGTAATTCAGAGTACAGTATTGATCTGGCAGATGCCATGGGGCAATTTAGGGATCGTCCTTCCTTGCACCAAGCCGCTACCTTAAGCGGAATCCCGGGTAAGATTGATGTTAGTGGTGATTCCGTAGCGGAAATGTGGTTGCTAGGAAAACTGGATGAAATTGTTGCCTACAATGAGTTTGATGCCTTTACAACTCACCTTTTATGGGCAAGAGTAGCTCATTTTTCAGGTTTGTTAAATGCGGAGCAATACCAAGCTGAGCAAGATTTGATACGGCAACTTTTAGAGTCTGAAATTGCAGTTGGTAAGCAACATTTGGAGAAATATGTAACCGAATGGGATCGATTGCTGGCTATAACCAAAGCAGATTAAATCAAGAGCCTCCAAGATTTTTTGATTTGTCCGATTGAGGGAAATGTGGCGCAAGTGATGTTTGCCCAAACCACCGATTGGTTACATAAAGTTATATAAATTATGATTACACAGGAAAAAGCCGAGGACGCCTTGGGGCGACTGAATCAAACGCGAGACCAATTGCTTTCCGAAATTCGAAAAGGAATCATTGGACAAGACGAGGTCATTGAGGAATTACTGGTAACTCTTTTGGCCAGAGGGCATTGTTTACTCACAGGGATTCCTGGATTAGGTAAAACCCTGTTGGTTAAGACGGTTTCCAAATGCTTAAGCTTGGAATTTAAGAGAATTCAATTCACCCCGGACTTAATGCCGGCTGATGTGGTTGGTTCAGAAGTGGTCGACGAAGACCCGAGTAGTGGAAGAAAGAGCTTCCGCTTTGCACCTGGACCGATCTTTTCCAATGTCGTGCTTGCCGATGAAATTAATCGTACCCCACCCAAGACACAAGCGGCTCTTTTGGAGGCAATGGAAGAACGTCAGGTTACGGTTTCCGGACAGACTCGTCCCTTGGATGCTCCTTTTTTCGTTTTGGCTACTCAGAATCCTATCGAGTTGGAAGGAACTTACCCCCTGCCGGAAGCTCAACTTGACCGCTTTCTTTTAAATCCCGTGATCCGCTATTTATCCCTCGAAGATGAAATCAAAATGGTGGGGGAAACCACCGGGCTTGAACGCCCTGAACCGGAGCCCGTTTTAACTGGAGAAGATATTTTATCTTTGCAGTCATTGACTCGTCAATTACCTGCTCCTGAGACAGTGGTCTCCTACGCCGTTCGTTTGACTGCAGCTTCCAGACCTGAAGTGGACTCTTGTGATGAATGGACAAGGAAGCGAGTTCGCTGGGGTGCTGGTTCTCGAGCCGCTCAAGCTTTGATTCTGGCTGCCAAAGCAAGAGCTTTATTGGATGGTCGACCGAATGCTTCCAGTGAGGATGTTAAGGTCATGTCGAAGTCTGCATTGCGCCATCGAATTCTCCCAAGCTTTTTTGCTGAATCAGAGGGTATCGGTTCTGATGAAGTGATCGATCATTTGCTTGATTCCGTAGCCGCGTAGGTTTTGTAAGGTGCCCAAAGCTGCGGAAGATTCGCTGCTCAGTCCGACTCATTTGAATCGGATTAATGACTTGTCTCTTCTTGCCCGCGTGGTCGTGGACGGTGCAATGCCTGGAATCCATCGAAGCATAAGACAAGGTAGGGGAAACGAATTTTTTCAATATCGTGCTTATGAACCCGGAGAAGATTTAAAGGTGGTGGACTGGAAAGTGTATGCCAAGCGCGATGAACTGGTCGCCAAGACTTTCCAGGAGGACACAAATTTTACGGTATTTCTGGTGATCGATGCGAGTGCATCGATGGGATATCAAGGGGGAGATGCACCTTGTTCAAAATTAAGATACGCATGCATGTTGGGTGCATGTTTTGCCTACCTTTCCCACCGGCAGGGAGATAAGATTGGGTTTTTTGGGTATGGAGATGAAACCCAGCAGTGGATTCGTCCGGCTTCGGGGAGCGGGCATCTGAAAAGGATTCTAACTGGAATTGCTGCCTTGGAAGCAAAGGGTAGGGGTGAGCATGAAAAGGCATGGGATCAAGTGGCAAATGTCTTACCCGGACGTTCCATGGTGGTTTTCCTTTCTGACTTTTTAGATGCGGAAGACACCTTATCTAATCGAATGCGGTTTTCCTTATCATCCCATTATGAATCCTTGTGCTTGCAGATTTTAGATGCGGAAGAAATTAATCTGCCCGAACAGGATGCCCTTCGTTTTACGGAAATGGAAGGCTCGCGGGAAGTTTCAACTTCTCCGGATGCGATCCGAGAGGATTACCTGAGGGAAATGAATCGTTTTGTGGAGGGGCTCAAGGAAAAGATGAATTCGATATCTGCGGAATTTGAAACCTTTCACAGTGATCAAGATCTGGGGCATGGATTGCGTCGTTTCCTAGGAGTCCGGAACCGAGCAAAGTGAAATCCGAATCGAGAAGTTGATGATTGAATTTGCACAACCTGCTGCCCTTTGGACTGGCTTGGCAATTGGTTTGCCTATTTTGGCACATATGGCATATCAGACGGTAACTCAAAAACATGCCTTTTCTTCCCTGCGTTTTATTCGACCCTCAAGCATACCAAGAACCGGTCGCAAGTCTCCATCGGATTGGCTCCTGTTGCTACTAAGAATTTTGCTTTTCTCCCTGCTAACCCTGTTATTGGCAGATCCTTACTGGAAGGATGATGGGATCGCTTCGGAAGGTGGAAAGGGTCGGCATGCGATGATTGCGATCGATTTAAGTCCCAGTATGGAAGGTTGGAATGGTTTGAATGAAGCGAAAGAAAAAGCCAAAAAGTTGTTGGAAGTGGATGATTATGAATACGGCTTAATTGGTTTTGGAGGCAAGGATCTGGAATTATATCCTGTGGGAACCAAAAAGGAGGAATTGGAAGATGCAATCGGAAACCTTCAGCATGCATGGTTGAGAGGAAATGCCCAGGTTTTGATCGATGGAGTTGCCAAATCATTTGCCGAAGGTGTGGACGAAAAGCGATTGGTTATTATAAGTGACTTTCAAAGCGGAGATTGGCAATCAGTTTACCGGGACCTTGCACGAGACGGTATTGATTTTGAATTAATTAAGGTGGGGGCGAATGAGTCCAATGGAGGGAGAAGTAAGAATCAAGGGATTGTAGAGGCAAGAGCGGTTCCAATTGGCTCAGATAAAATTCGTATCTGGGTGGTTGTTCGCAACTGGGCGGATGAAAAAGTTACCACCGAACTGAGTATGATCGCAGGTGGATTGGAGAAAGAAAAACAAGCATTGGAGCTGAACCCACTGGGGTCGAGCCAAGCACAGTTTATCTTGCCGGCCGGAGATTTCTCAAAGGCTACGATTCGTCTGCAAGCCGGAGATCGATACCCGTTGGATGATGAAAGAAGCCTCTGGCTAAAATCTCCCCCTCCCCGAAGATTTGGATTTTGGGTCGGGAATGATAATCAAAAGGATACCTCTGAAGAGAAGGATTATCTAAGAACTGCGGTCCTCAGCTCTGGAGATAGTGGATGGAATCGTTGGGAATTGAATCAAAACTTTGCAGATGCATTAAGAATAGGAGACGAGAGCGTGAATTTGGAGTTACTATTCGGACTTGGGTTAGGTGGTTGGTTTGAGGCACAGGGACTACCCGCTTTTATGCAATCTTTTCTTGATCGTGGAGGAGTTGCCCTGGTCACTCCGAGCGAGCCTTTTTCTGCTTCTATTTCAATGATCAAGCAATCTGGTCTGTTGGATTTTAGCTTTTCTAAAGTAGTGGGTGGAGCCAGTCGGTCGGGAGAAGTTTTCAGAATCGCCGCGTTGGCAGAGGAGAGTCCTTTGAGCAAAATATTTTCCGGTAAAGCCTCCCGTGATTTATACCTAACTTCCTTTTTTCGCTTTGGTGTATTAAAGGGTGTCGAAGACCCATTGAAGATCCCAATTAAGGATCGAAATGGACGCCCTCTCGCTGTTGTCCGGGATTATGAAAGTGGAGGGAAATTGGTTTTTCTTCCTTTCCGGGTGAATCCCAGATGGACTGACCTTCCTTTGAGGAACTCTTTTCTTCCCATGCTTATGGAGCTGGTACAAAAAGGGGTAAGTTCTGGAAATTCCAAGACCTGGCCACTTTTAGAGCCTGGGGATACTTGGTCTGGGAACGAAGTTTTTATGGCTGAAAGGCCTGGGACTTATCGATTCGAGGATCAATGGATTGAGGTCGTGCCCTCGATTGCAGAATCTTCTCCTCAAACTTATGGTCTCCAAGAACTTGTGGATGCTCTCGGAGGAAGGCCCAAACTTTCTAAAAATGTGAATTCAACCGATAACCTCAAAGATAAGACTGATCGGTCGCTATGGTTGTGGTTTGCCATCGGAGTATCAATCCTCTTGATTATAGAAGTGATCTGGTCAAAACCTAGAGTAATGAAAACGAAAACGGGAGGTATGCAGGATGCCTGAATTCCTTCGTAAACTTCGTCAAGAGGTTCGTTTTTTTATCTTTTCCCGTTACCTTCTGGCCTTAGTTTGTGGGCTCTTGGCTTGGCCGGTGTTGATTTATCTGGTTGATCTATATGATCTTTTCTTTCCGATTATGGAAGAGAATGCAGGTAACTGGGTTCAGGGACTTCTTTCTATGGTTGGACTGCTAGTACTTGGTGCCCTGATCTATTTCTGGATCAGGAAGCCGAAATTGAACCGGCTGGCAAAAGACGTTGAATTTGCCAATCCCGAATTAAAGGACTCGTTAAATTGTGCGGTCGAGTTGCAAGAAAAAGCGAAGGACCAAGAGTTATCCTTCATGGAGAGAAGAGTTTTACAGGTTACCAATCATAAAATTTCCGAGATTGCATGGGGTAAAGGTACTCGACCCACTGGCAAGTTTTGGTCTTCCCTAGCTTTTGGTTTGATATGCGGTGGGATTTTTACGGTCTGGAGTTTTGAGTCCAGTCCGATTCGTAAAGCCATCGATGCGGTTTCTGAAGAACCTGGTTTGTCTGTTTTTACATCCAAGTCTGGAGACACCATGAAGGAAATATTTCAAGCCACGGATGAATTCAGTAGGGGATCGGATATTTCTATTTTTGCAGATGTTACCCGCGGTCACCGCGGCGAGAAAAAAGCATCCATCGAATTCCTTGAAAAGGAAAAAGAGATTACCAGGCTTGACATGCTTTCCACTCCCACCTTAGGTCGTTTTGAATTTGTGGTTCCCTCCCTGGTCAAGCCCTTCCAGTATCGAGTTTTTACCCCCAGTATTGTCAGTGATTGGTACACCCTTAAACCATATGACCCTCCAGCGGTTAAAAAGATTGAATGGAGTATTTTTCCCCCTGCTTACATCAAGCAGGAAAATTTCATTCATTCTGACTTTGGGTATGTCCGAGCACCTGAGGGTAGCCGGATTGAGCTCAGTTTGGAGGTATTGGATTTGCCCCAAAGAGTCGGGGCAACCTTGGCCGCTAGTGATGGGAATCATAGTTTGGAAATGGGCAAAGACGGAAAATTCCAATTTGTTTTTACTTTAGGTGAAGACTGGAAGGGACGGTTGCGATTGGAAGACTTGGACGAACCCGGAAGGGCACCGACCGTATATGATGCGATTTCTTTTTCTCCCATCCCTGACGAACCTCCAGTTGTTGAAATTACCGAGCCTGCGGAAGATTTACAACTGCCAGCAGACGCTCAATTTTTGGTCGAAGTTTATGCTTCCGATGATCATGGAATCGCGGATGTTCGAATCAATATTTCTCATGCAGGTGAGAAGACTGAAAAGACAATCTTTATTAACCCGGTAGAGCAAGAAAAGACTCTATCTTATATTTTTGACTTAAATGACCATGCCTTGGCCGTGGGAGATGTTCTTACATACATGGCATTAGCATTGGATAACAAGGAACCCGAAGGGCAACTAGCTCGTTCCGAGATTTACTTTATCGAAGTCTTGCCTCCCGAGGGGAATGCAACCGAGGAGATGGATGGGGAAGGGGAAACTGCGGAAACCAAAGAGATTCCTATTCGGGATTTCATTAACAAATCCAAAAAGATTATTCGGTCCACCTATGATGCCATGCTTGAAGATGATGAAGTCCAGTTTGAGAAACTAAGCTTATCCATTGCCACGCATGCTTTAAGTTTAAAGCACGAGATGACTAAAGTTTTTGACGAGAATGAAGGTATGTTTCCCGTCGTCGATGGTATTGATTTGGGTGAACTCCTAAACGAAGCCACTTACCATATCGAACAATCCGAGATTTATGCCGGAGATTTACTTTTAGAGGAATCCCTGGAACCTTCGGAGAAAACACTCCGTAAATTAGTTCAGCTTTATGCATTGCTCCAAAAGATGAATAAGAAAAAGATGAAGGGAAAAGGAAAAAAACCATCTGAGTCCGACGGAGAAAGTGAAAAGCCAAGCGAAGAAAAATCAGAGGAGCCTGAGGACTTAGCTGAGCAACTCAACCGTATGGCCGAAGACTTGAAGAAATTGGAAGACTTGGAGGCCCGTCAGCAAGAATTGAATAAAGATATTGGGAGAGCAGCAGCGCAAGGAACCAAGGGGAAACCGAATCAAAACTCTGCCCAAGAGCAGGAAGATATCAGGCGAGATCTAAACAGTTTAGAAGATGATTGGTATAAAAAGTCCGGAAAACTTGGGGAGGTTGCAAAACTCAAGCAAGCAGGAGATGAAATGAAAGAAGCAGCTGGTGATCTACGTCGGGATGAGCCTAGGGAAGCACAACCTCATGGTGAAATTGCCGAGGAGGTTCTGGGTAGTGCGATTTCGGAATTGGAGTCTAAAATGGCCGCACTTGCTGGAAAAATGGTTGATCAATTAAGTGAGGGGGCTTCGGGATTATCGGAAAATCAAAGAGAGCTGCAAGGGGAAACCCAAGGTGCAAGTCCGGGTAAAGGAGGTGCTCTAAAAGAAGAACAAGATGAGCTAAATTCTGCGGCCCAAGATCTTCTTGAAGAAATCGACGAAATGGCTCGTTCCCTTGGCAAGTTTAATGAAAATGCGATGGAAGACCTGCTTAAAAGTACCCGCGAATCTAGGAGCGAAGGGTTAGAGCGTTCGGGCAAGCGTGCCTCCAATTCTTTACTCTATGAGAATTTTCCTTCCGCAGAAAAAGAAGAGGGCAAAGTTGCAGAAAATTTGGAAAAGCTTCAGGATGATTTGGAAGGCGTGGCTAATAAACTCCGAAATTTGGGTAATGATGCCCTCCGTGAGTTAGTAGAGAAATTGATGAAAACTCAGGACGAGTTGCCCGGTATGGGTGCCGAAGAAATGAAGGATTCGGCCGAAGAAATTGCAAATGCCTTGGGTTCCTTATCCCACTCCAAAAAAGATGAAAGGCTACAAAATATAACTCAGTTCTTCGAACAGGTTGCGATCAGTGAGGACCCGACCTCTTCCAAATCAATGGCATCGGCTGCGATCGCGGAAGCACTTCAGTTGGCTGAACAATTCTTCTGGAAAGAAGCCAAGGATAATTTACTTCGTCGCAATCAAGCGACTTCTTCTGCTCCTAGTCGCTATAAAAAACAAGTGGAGGAATACTTTCGTCGTATTGCCGAAGGAGAATAAGCATGGGTTTCGATTGGCCTCTTTCACCTATATGGTTGGTTTCATTATTTGTTTTACTCACCATTGCCTTATGGATTCATAGCAGGGCGCTCTTAAAATCTACTCTTTCTGGATTGGCTTGGAAGTTGATTGTGCTTCGATCCCTAGCGGCCATTTTATTTCTTATTTTAATATCCCGTCCCTTCATCACCACTGAGGAGCCGGATCCTTCCAGGATGAAACTTCTTATCTTATCTGATCTCTCAGGAAGTATGGATGCAAGAGATGATCGGAATAGTCCCCGGAGGATTTCCAAGATTCAGCCTTTTTTAAGTGTTCAGAAGCAAGAAAGCTGGATTAATAATATGCGAGAGAAATACGGTAAAGTGGATAGCATGGGTTTTTCTGATGATTTGAAGCGTTTAAATTCCAATTCATGGAGCGAAACAAAGCTTGGCAAAAAGACTGCCTTAGGAGATGCCCTGCATGCCAGTTTGTCTCTGGGACAGGAAGAAAGAAAAACCGGAGCAGCGGTAGTATTTTCAGATGGTTTAAACAATCAGGGTCGTTCCGTACTCGAGGTTGCAAAAGAATATCGAGCTAAAGCTGTCCCGATTAATGTGGTTGGAGTAGGGAAAGAAATGCTTCGTGGAGATTTGCGGGTTTCATTCACTGACCGGAAGCCAGTTGCGGTTGCGAAGGAAGAACTTTTGATGAGTGCAGAAGTCGAAAATTTATTCGATCGCAGCTTATCAACCGAGTTGATTTTTTTTATGGGTGATCAAATTTTAGAGACCCTTCCACTCGACTTGAAAAAAGGGGAAAAAAGAAAAATTATGCTTTCCCCGCAAATACCAAAATTTGCAGGTCCTAAGCGGTATCGTCTTTCGCTAGAAACTCCTGAAGGGGATTCTGACCCTTCCAACGATTCAGATTCCTTGTTGGTCTTGGTTAAGCCACCGGAACAATTTACTGTGCTGTATTTATCAAACCAAGTCAGACCATTATATTCCTTCATCAAGAGAATTCTTGGAAATGAGGAGAGGTTTGATCTGAATTCACTTATTCGTTTGGGAGAGAATGTTTTTCATGCCTTTGGTGAAAAAGTGAGGCCAAATTATCCAACGGATCCAAATTTTTGGATGGATTTTGATGCTATCCTTTTAGATCTCGATGCATTATCCGAGATGAATGCTACCGTGGTCAGCTCCTTGAAGGATTTCGTGCAGAAACGTGGAGGCGGTCTTTTAACCTTTGGTCCTTTGGGCGATGGGCGCGAAAAGTTGGGGGGGTTATTACCTGCCAAGGAAGTAGAACGGATTTTGGCAAAGGATAATCTTTCTTTGAAAGTGTATGAGGAACCTTTGTTTACCCCCAAGGATAAGGTGCAGGAAATGAGGCCATTTATACCGGACCGTTTACCGGGATATTTTGTAAGTGAACAAAACAAAGGAGCTCGAGGAGTTGTGGTATCCAGAGCCAATGGAAAACCTGTTTTAACAGTCCAAGCTTATGGTGCTGGAAAAGTGGCTTACTGGGGAGTTCCTGACGATTGGCGTCGTGCCATTTCGGATGAGAAAGGAGCCGAGGACTTTAGGAAGTTTTGGCAATCGTTAACCCAGTGGTTGGGGGAGGGGGGCGAAGAACGTTTGAAGATCGATGAAAGCGAGGATGTTCTTCCCCGTGGAATGGATGCAGTCTTAAAAGTGGAGGCATTAAGTGCGGACTTCGAACCCGCTATGGACGCAATGGTTCGTGCTGATATAGAGGGGCCTGAAGGGTTTGCAAAAACCATACAATTATATCCACAAGGAGCCGTAGCTGGTCAGTATAGCGGTTCGTTTCGGCCCAATTTACCCGGGGCTTACGAAGTTAAATACAGCTTGGATTTCCCGGATGGAGAAGAATTGAAAACGGAAACCTATGTCCGGGTGTCCGAGACAGGAGAAGAATCAAAAGATTTATCCTACGCGGAACGCGAACTTAAGATGCTTGCTAAGTTGACTGGAGGGCAATTTATTCCAATCGCTGAAATGAATGAAGCATGGGAGCCTACTTTTGCTAAATCCGTACCAACCCTTCAGCAGAGAGCAAGCTTGGCAGAGGTTTGGCCAATTTTTATTTTGATTTTTTTGGCAGCGGGTTTTGAATGGGTTATCAGGAGGCAGGCTGGACTAAAGTGAGTTACAAAGTTAATATTTTTACTTTCTTTCTCTTGACCTGTTTGCTTGGGATTTTTGGCAAAGCTTTAGGGAATCAGCCACCAAACGGAATTCCCTTGGCAGTGGAAGCTGGTCTCAAAGACCAGAACGATAGTGGTCCCCTCCCTCCCGTTCGAACTTCACAATCTCAAACCATCCAAAAAGCCGGAGAAGATTTGAGGCAGGGGGAGGAGGGTGTCCGAATTGGTGCGGCAAAATTGCTGGGTAAATATCCCGGGACGACCTCATCCATCTTGCTTGTCGGTGCCTTGGATGATTCAAGTGCTTTGGTTCGAAGAGCATCTATTGTATCTCTCGCGGAACATTCAAGTGATGGGTATCCATTGTTCGACCGATCTTTACTAGAAAAAGTTTTTTCTAAGATTGCGGATAAAGATGTTGAAGTACGGCGCGAAGTTTCGGCAATGATTCCTCGCCTCGTAGGTGGATTGATGCGGGCGAAGATGGAAATGATTGAAATCAATGGTCGCAAGGTCTATCAGAGCTTGCCCGCCAGTTTGAGACCGGACCTTTATACTATAGCCCTTGAGGCGTTGCTGGATGAAGACGCGATCGTCCGACAGAATCTCCTTAAATACTACCAGTATCTAAGAATTTCAATGCCAGTTTCAACCTTTGAGAAATTACTTAACGATTCAGATCAAGGCGTGCTATTAACAGCCTTAAGCAGGGTTTCTAGTAACGCCAGAGATTCACGAATTATAGGACGGATTGAAGAGCTTGCCCTTCATCCCAGTCGTGGAATTCGGTTGAAAGTCGTGGATGTTGCCAGAGATTGTAATCGTTATGATTCTAGATACCGAGGCGTTTTGAGAACTATGACTGGAGATTCTGATTTGGAAGTGTCTTCCATGGCTGCAGTTGAATTAGCCCGTTTAGGAGAGCGCTTACCCTCTCCCGTCTTGGAAAAAATTAAATCTTACTTGCTCAATGCAAGAGGAATGACTGCCCAAGTAACTACCATCCTTTATGCCATATCTGCGATGGGTCAGGACGGGGTTGATATTTACCGGGTTTTAACCGATCATAGTAGTTCGAGAATGAGAACCGTTGCATGGCAGCGTTTGATGGGCTTGACCTCCGGTTGGAAGGACCCAAGCCTTTGGCTTGCTGCGATGAAAGATAAAGATAAGGGTGTGCGAGAGGCGGTATTAAATAATCTTCGTGGTCGAGTCGGGGTTTTAAGCTTGGAGCAAATGAGGGCTTTGGTTACCAGTTCTTATTCGAATGTGCGAATTTTTGCTGGCCAGTGCTTGATGACCGCATCTGCTGAATCTGTTCATGAATTTGGCTTTGAATTATTAATTGATGAGAACGAGGTCGTTCGTTCCACCACCATTCGAGCAATGGGTGTTCGCAAATCACCTGGTTGGTTGAAAGTGATGGCTCAGTCTCTACTGGATGACAACTATGCGGTGCAAAGAGCGGCTATGGAATCGCTCATCACTGACCGAAAGGATGGAATTCCAGTCTTACGCGAACATGTCGCCAAGTATCCGGCCAACCAAATTAATTCTTTGGTAAGAGCAGAACTACAAAAAATGGGATTTCAACCATGAATACAGTGAGAACTTTTATTTTATTTCTGTTTACGATTTCGTGCTTTGGTAACCTCTCTGCTCAAGAGGCACGGGAGCTTGAGGGTGGTGGGGTTAGGGTTCTACAACTCATGAGGGTTGAGAACGGAACCAGAAGGTACGCGGATGCACTGCCTAGTTTGTTGAAAATGTTAAACGAGCAAACCTCGGGTCGCTTTGATGTTGATCCACTTTACATCTCAGAGCTTACAGATGAACGACTTTTTGAGAATCCGATTCTCTACATTAATTGTGATGATCAACCGAACCTGGAATTTCCACAGGAGGAGAAAGACGCTTTGAGGCGCTACATGGAACAGGGCGGGTTTGTGTACTTGGATGCCGGAATCAAGGCTTCTTTTCTGGGAAGAGATTTGGGGCACAGTTATGCCGCATGGGAAGAAAGGCCCGAGGTTCGGGAATTATTTTCTCAGGTTTATCCAGAAAAATCTTTTTTACCACTACCCCGAAACCATGAAATTTTTCGGACTTTTTTCAAAGGTTTACCCAAGAATGAAGATTTGAAAATCAAGCAAGACCAGAAGAGGCTTCCTGAGACTGTCTTAACCTTTGTCGAGCAAGAGAAATGGCCCCAAGGAACTTATTCTTTTGTTGGACTTAAGGTAAAAGGACGATTGGCCTGTGTGGCCTCTCCTATTTGTGCAATGGGTTGGGGGAAGGATGAATTCGGGGCTTGGATTCCTCCCATTTCTTTCCGGATTCGTGAGTCCGCTGAAAATTTTGACCAGGAGCTCAAACTCGCCTCCTTTGTGGGGAATACTTACGAGGTAACTCGAGAGGATGGTTTAAAAGATGTTATTTATTCGGTGGAGGGGCAGAGGCCTCTTTGGGTCCAAGAGCCCAATGGAAGGTGGAGAATTTTTAAGTATTACACGGGTGAAGAAATAAGTAATTATGCCCATGCTTTTTATGCCCGCTTGGGCATGAATGTTTTTCTTTATGCTTTCCTCAATTGAATGGATTGGTTTTGCTATGAGCCGATTGTGAACGATTTTAAATTCCCAGATCCACCTGAGCCCAAGGACTTGCCGTGGTACCGTCGACTCCCTCCCATGTACTACTGGTGGGGCGGTACCGTGCTCTTTTTAGGTGTCGCTATCATTTGGTTGCCTTCCCAATGTGTGCTCAATGATTTAGAAGTTCCTGAACGGGGAAATCCTGAAGAAAATGCATACAATAACTTAAACCAAGAAAAAGATCTGGAATTTCGTGAAGATGGACTTTGGTATGAAATTAAGTCTGAATCTCCATTTACCGGATTTGCTGATGCCTATCATCCAAACGGTCAAATCCGTTCCAGAACCAAGGTGAAGGATGGATTGGCTTATGGTTTGATTCAGGAGTGGGATGAAAATGGCACCTTGCTTGGAACTCTGTTTAAAGACGAGTTCCAAAGATGAAGAACTGGTTTTTCCATAGTCTGGCTCTGTTCTTTTGGATTACTTCAACATGGGGAGAGGTTTTACCCAAAAAGGAGATCGCTTTGATTCTTTCAGAATATACTTCATTGGAGCAAAAAATAAGTCAGCACATTAAATTAAAGCCTAACTCATTAGAGTTATTCTCACGTCGCGGGGATGCCAGAATGTTCTTAGGAGATTTTGGTGGAGCACGGAAGGATTATGAAAAAATGATTCAATTAGACCCCTTGCTGGAAGTGTCGCATTGGCGTTTGGGCATCACATATTTTTATCTTGGCCTTTTTAAAAAAGCGGCCCATCAATTTGAGATATATCATCAGCACGATGCAGTGGACCGCGAAAATGGAATCTGGAGATTCATGTCACAAGCTCAGGAAAGTGGTGTACTTGAAGCTCGCCAGAATTTAATAGAATATAAACAAAGTGACCGACCCCCATACCCTTGGCTCTACGATCTCTTTAAGGGTGAAATGCAACCCGCAGTATTATTTGCCCGAATTCACGAAGCGAAATACCCGAAGGGTTATCACTCGAGGGTTCTCTTTCATGCCTATCTATATGCTGGTATTTACATGGAGATGGTCGAAGGAAAGATAAGCGAAGCGGAGAAGTATTTAGCACAAGCAGTAAGCAATGATTACGGAAGGACAACCGGTACTTACATGTGGCAAGTTGCCCGAATTCACTATCAACAAATCCAGAAGCATGCTCGAATTCATTTACCCCGATAAGCGGTAAGCGTCTTCTTAAAGAGAAAAAGGTGGCGTTTTACCTAGGATAAGTTTTCATGCGGGTGTGCATCACCGATGCAGCAAGTAAGACTGGAGCAAACAGGTTGAGAACTGGAATCATCCATAGACAGGTAGCAAGTGCTCCATTTTGAAAGTAGGATTCTTTTTTATTCTCTTTGTCCGGTGGAATTCTGTAAGCCAACAGCTGCCCATACTCTTTTCCAAGAAGGTAGCCGTTTATACAAACCTGCATTGCAATTCCAATCGGGGGGATGAACCACCCAATCAGGTAAAAAGGAAAAGCGACCATGTTAATCAACAAGCTGAAGCAAATAAAACGTGTAGAGAAAAGAATACTTTCACGAATGGAAGGAGCGGGAAGCAGTTCAAGATTTGGATAGTGGCGAGTCTTGATTGCATCAAAGATATCATCGATGAAAATTCCCAGAAATGCAGCATGAATTCCAGCAAAAGCAAAATATCCAAGTACAATGATAAAGCCGGTTCCGATGAACAACAAAACCATTTGTACAACACCCTCGGTTTCGCCAAACCAATTGGTTAAGGTTTTAGAAAAAGAATCAAGCACCCAATCGATGGTAGTTGCACCCAAAATTAAAAATGCCAGGATGCTGAAGGTGGTCAAAAGGGTAGCATAAATCATCGGCCTTATGATTTTTATGTCCTTGATTTGGGAAAAAGAAAGCAGAAAAGATTGAATCATTATATGGGTGCTAAAAGGGGGGTAAGATCGAAGGATGCGAATTTTTTTATCCAAAAGCAAATTTTTCCGATGGACAAATTGTAAACCACAACCATAAATAAGGGTGTGGATAGGATAAAAGGGATCAATGGCTGATCACAATTATACGGCGGACAGCATCAAGTCGCTCGACTGGAAAGAGCACATCAGGCTTCGTCCAGGTATGTATATTGGCAAGCTTGGTGACGGCTCTTCAGACGACGATGGTATTTATGTCTTGCTGAAGGAGGTCCTAGATAACTGCATTGACGAATTCGTCATGGGCTTCGGTAAACAAATTGAAGTCGATTGTGATGGCTATATCGTCACCGTTCGAGATCATGGTAGAGGAATCCCTTTGGAGAAATTATTGGACTGTTCCTCAAAAATTAATACCGGAGCAAAATACGACTCTGAGGCTTTTAAAAAATCAGTGGGGTTAAATGGAGTCGGAATCAAAGCAGTGAATGCGCTTTCGAAAACATTTAATATCCAGTCATTCCGTGAAGGTGATACCCGTAGGATTGAATACTCGTGTGGCGAACCACAGGAAATCGATAAGAAAAATAAGAAGACGCAAGAGGAAAACGGAACTTTTATTTCATTCGTTCCGGATGGTTCGATGTTTAAGAAATATCGCTACCGTAATGAGTATGTGGAGCGAATGCTCCGATATTATACCTACTTGAACAAAGGCCTTGTACTCCAATATAATGGTAAGAAGTTTCGCTCCAAAGATGGTCTTAAGGATCTTTTAGAGGAAAACCTTTCCGAAGATCCCCTTTATCCAATTATTCACATCGAAGGTCATGATATCGAAGTTGCTTTTACGCATATTGAGCAATACGGGGAGGATTATTTTTCTTTTGTGAACGGTCAGCATACCACCCAGGGGGGGACTCACCAGGCTGCCTTCAGGGAAGGCTTGGTGAAAACCATTCGTGATTTTTCGAAAAAGAATTTTGATGCGCCTGACATTCGTGGCGGTTTGGTTGCTGCGATTAGCTTGAAGGTACAAGAGCCTGTTTTTGAATCCCAGACAAAAACGAAACTTGGTTCTTTGACCGTTGCACCGGAAGGTGAATCCATTCGCTTGTTTGTAGGTAATTTCCTCAAGGAAAAACTGGATAATTTTTTACACAAAAATCCGCAGACTGCCGATGCATTACTAGAAAAAATTCAACGAAGTGAACGAGAACGAAAAGAACTTAAGGGAATCCAGAAAATTGCAAGAGAACGGGCAAAAAAGAGTAAAGTCCACAACCGTAAACTCCGGGATTGTAGGGTTCATCTGAATACCAAAGATAAAAATCGCTTCAAAAGTACCTTATTTATAACGGAAGGTGACTCAGCTAGTGGATCGATTACCAAGGCTCGAGATGTTCAGTTTCAAGGAGTCTTTAGTCTAAAAGGAAAGCCTTTGAATTCATTTGGTTTAACTCGTAAAGTGGTCTACGAAAATGAGGAATTTAACTTAGTTCAGGCAGCCTTAGGCATCGAAGAAGATTTAGAGGACTTGCGATACAATCAAGTTGTGATTGCAACCGATGCAGATGTAGACGGTATGCATATCAGGCTTCTTTTAATCACTTTTTTCCTTCAATTCTTTCCCGAATTAATTAGACAAGGTCATTTATTTGTTCTCCAAACTCCCTTATTTCGCGTGCGTAACAAGAAGACTACCCTTTATTGTTACGACGATGCAGAGCGCGAAGCTGCGATTAAAACTGTTGGCAGAAACCCTGAAATTACACGATTTAAAGGTTTGGGTGAGATTTCTCCTGAGGAATTTAAACATTTTATTGCGGATGACATTCGTCTCGATCCTGTAAAAATTGATGTGCAGGAATCAATCAAGGAGATGCTCAAATTCTTTATGGGAAAAAATACTCCGGAACGACAAGAATACATCATTCGTAATTTACGGTTTGAGCACGATATTGTTGAGGAGGAAGCGAAAGAAGCAAGAAAAGAAGACATCGCGGTAAACGCTGATACCGAAGATAGCGAGGCAGCCTAAATTTTTAAGAATGGCAGAGGATAAGGGAAAAGAGGTCGAAGAGGATCAGGATTCAGAAGAGGAATCTAGAAAAACGGATGAAGTTCAAGAAGTCCGTCGTTTTGATCCTGAGGCTACGGCACAAGATACTAATACTGATAGGGATGATGGGGATGATGCCATCTATGTTGATGATATGTACGGTGACTGGTTCCTGGATTATGCCTCTTATGTGATTTTAGAACGGGCAGTGCCTCATGCAGACGATGGCTTGAAACCGGTACAGCGCCGGATCTTGCACTCGATGAAGGAGTTGGAAGATGGAAGATATAATAAAGTAGCTAATGTCATTGGAAATACCATGAAGTATCATCCACACGGAGATGCTTCTATTGGTGATGCAATGATACAACTGGGTCAGAAAGATTTGCTTATCGATACACAGGGTAATTGGGGTAACCTTCTGACGGGTGATTCCGCGGCTGCTCCAAGGTATATTGAAGCAAGGTTAACCCCATTTGCATTGGAGGTTATTTTCAGCCCAAAGGTTACTACTTGGGCTTCTTCATATGATGGAAGAAATAAGGAGCCCATTACTTTTCCGGTTAAATTTCCACTTCTATTGGCTCAGGGAGCCGAGGGTATAGCCGTGGGTTTATCAACTAAGATTCTCCCGCATAATTTCAATGAGATTTTAGATGCCATGATTGATGCCTTACGGAAAAACCCCGTTAACTTGCTACCTGATTTCCCGCAGGGGGGGATTGCTGATTGTAGCGATTACAACGGAGGAGCTCGAGGTAGCCGAGTCCGGGTTCGTGCGAGGATGGAAAAGGTTAAGAAGCACTTGCTAAAAATCATCGAGATTCCATTTGGCACCACGACTACGAGCCTAATTGATTCTATTCTGGGAGCCAACGACAAGGGGAAAATAAAAATTTCTAAAATTGAAGATAATACCTCAGAAAAAGTGGAAATTATGGTTCATTTGCCTTCTACGGTTTCAGCCGAAGATGCTCTGCCCGCTCTTTACGCCTTTACGGATTGTGAAGTCAGCCTAGCCCCTAATGCCTGTGTAATTCAACATAACCACCCTCAGTTCTTAGCAGTAAACGACCTAATCAAGTCATCTGCTGAACTTACCCGTGAGTTGCTTAGTCAAGAACTGGAAATAAAGCTTCATGAGCTGCAGGAAAAATGGCATTTTTCTTCTTTGGAAAAAATCTTTATTGAAAAAAGAATTTATCGAGACATTGAAAAGGAAGAGACTTGGGAAGGGGTCCTTACTGCAGTCGATAAGGGATTAAAGCCCTATGTTAAACTTTTTCATCGAGTAATTACTCAGGATGATATTCTTCGTTTGCTTGAAATTAAAATAAAAAGAATTTCTAAATTTGACTCTTTCCGTGCGGATGAGTTGATCCAAGGCTTTGAAGAACAAATTGAAGAAGTTAAAGGGCATTTAGCACAGATTACTCGTTACACCATTCGCTATTTAAAAGAGCTAAAGAAAAACTATGGAAAGGATCGTGAACGTAAGACGGAACTATCCATGGATGATGATGGAAATCTTATTCCCTTTGACCGAATTGTGGCTTCCAAGGTTGTGGTCGCCAATGAAACGCTATACCTAAATCGAAAGGATGGGTTTGCCGGTTACTCTTTGAAGAAAGACGATGCAATTGAAAAATGTTCTGATTTGGATGATGTCCTTGTGATCGGTAAAGATGGGGTGATGAAGGTGATGAAGATAGCCGATAAGATGTTTGTAGGTAAGAATCCATTAAAAGTTTCTATTTTCCGAAGGGACGATCAAAAAGTATACAATATGGTCTACAGAGACGGCAAAAGTGGTAGGCTTTATGCCAAGAAGTTCAAAATTGGAGGGGTTACTCGGGATAAAGAATATCCCCTTTTTAAGACCCATTCGAGATCAAGAATTTTCTTTTTTGCGATGCATGATTCTGAAAAGAAAAATAGTCGAGTTTTAGTTCATCTCGATCCCGAGCTTAAACGAATAAAAGAGATGGTTATTGAATTTGATTTTGC
>CESP01019704.1_pt1 | contig 18642 bp, 17 predicted proteins | sample 531211 | NCBI WGS metagenome assembly CESP01 (sample SAMEA2622074, study PRJEB7988) | marine metagenome | biome: marine biome (ENVO:00000447); feature: surface water layer (ENVO:00002042); material: "saline water (ENVO:00002010), including plankton (ENVO:xxxxxxxx)" | depth 5 m | reverse complement strand
TACCATTCACTTAGAGGCTTTATATCTACGCATCTCACGACATGACCCCTTTTAAGCAACTCTTTGGTTATATGTCCACCTATAAACCCACCAGCACCTGTAACTAATATTTTCGTCATTATAACTCTCTATTTATATTAATCAAAATAATGTATTCATTTAAAACTATGAATTTCAATATATCAGTTTTTAAAAAAAATCTATCAGTAATAATTTTAGCTGGCGGCAAAGGTGAAAGATTAAAACCTTTAACAAAATCACTTCCTAAACCATTAATAAAACTTGAAGGCAGGACTATAATTGAGCATATAATTTTTTTTTTTTCTAAGAATAAAATTAATAAAATTATTATTGCAGGAGGTTATAAATTTAAAGCATTTTTAAACTTTAGAAAAAAATTTAATAAAAATATCAAAGTTATTAATACAGGTGAAAATCAAAAAATAATGAAACGAATAATAAGATGCTTATCTTTTTGCAATGAATACATTTTGATTTGTTATGGTGATACTATTGCTGACATTAAGATTAATTCAGTAATTAAAAAATTCTTAAAATCAAATTATAAAACAGTTATTTGTAGTTATGAAATGAAATCTAATTTTGGTGTAATTAAATCAAATAGATCAAATATAGTTTATAGTTTTAAAGAAAAACCTAGCTTAGATATATGGTTTAATATTGGATATATATTAGTAAAAAAAGATATATTAATTAAAAATAAAAATAAAACATTTGAAAAATTTTTATACTTACTTTCAAATAGTAAAAATATGATTAATCATAAACACAGAGGGAAACATATTACTGTGAATACTTTGACTGAATTAGAAAAAGCAAAAAAACAAATTAAAAAAATTTAAAAAATGAATAAAAATTTTTGGAAAAATAAAAAAATCTTAATTACTGGCGTATCTGGATTTGTTGGGTCAAACCTTACTAAAGAATTAAAAAAGTATGGCGCTATAGTTACTGGAATTACACAAAGTAAAAATAAAAATTCAATGCTTTATTTAGAAAAAATAGATAAACAAATTAACATATTTTATGGAAGTGTATTAGATAAAAATCTTTTAGACAAGATAATTTTAAAGTGTGAAATAGAAATATGCTTTCATCTTGCTGCTCAAGTTGAAGTTGGTTTTGCAAAAAAAAATCCTTATGTAACTTGGAAAACAAATATTGAAGGCACATATAATTTAATGGAATCAATTAGGTTATACGGTAAGAAGGTAAAATCAATTATTGTCGCATCATCTGATAAAGCTTATGGTGAATATGGTATAAAATTTATGCCTTATAATGAAGATTACAAATTAAAACCAAAATATCCGTATGATGTCTCGAAAGCGTGTGCTGACATGATATCTTTATCTTATTCATCAGAATTATATAATTTACCGGTAATAGTAACAAGGTTTTGTAATATTTATGGTCCAGGACAATTAAATTTTACAGCACTATTTCCAGATTTGATAAAATGTGTGTTAACTAAAAAAATTTTTAAACTTAGAAGCGATGGAAAAAGTGTTAGAGATTTTATTTATATCAAGGACATAACTAATGTTTATATGTTGTTAGCACAACAATTAAGTATTAATCAAAAAAAATATAAAGGAGAAGTATTTAATGCAGGTACAAATAAACCTTATAAAGTAAAAGATATTGTATCGATGGTTTACAAATATCGAAATGAAAACACACTTTTACAAATGACTTTAAAAAACATAAAGAAAAACAAAACCAAAGGTGAAATTTCTGTTCAATACATGAATTACAAAAAATTATATAAATTTTTCAAATGGAAACCACAATATTCGTTAAGATCTGGCTTGGTAGAGACAATAAAATGGTATCAACAATACTTTAAAATAAAATGAAAATAGCCATTGACTTCGTAAGTACAAATTTAGGGAGTGGTACAAAAACATATAACATAAATATTCTTGAACATTTATTTAATTTTAAATTTAAAAATAAAGTTTATATATTTATTACTAAAGAATATTTTAAAGAAATAAAAAAAAATAAAAATAATATTGAAAGTCAAATTAAATTTATAATAAAATCTAATTTATATTCTAATGTATACATTAGATTTTTATGGATGCAAATTATACTACCATTTGAACTGAAATTAAGAGGAATAAACAAACTCTTTTCGCCAATGAACATTTGTCCTATTATTGCATATTTTATAAATATTAAAATTTACCTAGGATTACATTCAAATTTACCATGGAAATATTTTCAGCTAATGCCTGGAAATTATTTTAAAAAATCTTTAACCAAAAAAATGATGGAATTATCAATTAAATATTGCAAAGTTTTAATTGTTGACTCGTATTTTGTAAGGAATGAAATAGCGGAGATTTTGCAAATTAATAAAAAGAAAATTAAAGTAATATATTTAGGCTATAATAACAAAATTAAAAAAGCGAAAAAAACAAAGATAAATTATTTTTTATCAGTTATATCATGTGTTAGATATCATAATATAATTAGCCTGCTTAAAGCATATAAAAAAGTTAGAAAAACTTACAACATTAATTTTTATCTCGTAATGCAAATACTAGATAAAGAATATTATAACGAAATTAAAAATTTTATATATGTTAATAATCTAACAAAAAAAATAAAAGTTTTTACTAACTTACCAAGTAACAAACTTCCCGCTATGTATTTGAACGCGAAATTTTATATATTTACATCATACTGTGAAAGTTTTGGTTTGACTACTTTAGAAGCAATGTCTTATAATTGCCCAGTCTTAGTATCTAATATGTCCTCATTAAATGAAATTAATGGTGATGCAGCAGAATATTTTAATCCTGATGATGAAAAAGAAATTGAAACTAAATTGATTAAATTTATTACAGATAAAAAATTAAGAATAGCTCTTAAGAAGAAGTCCAAACAACATCTAATAAAATTTTCCTGGATGAAATCAGCTTCTCAAACATTAAAAATTATTAATAATTTGTAGTTATTTATATAAAATATCGGTAAAAAAAATTTTCTTATGTTTCAAGCCTTTGAGGGGACGATGGGTACTTGGATGAGAATCTATCCAACCAATATAATATTTAAAGTCTCCTAAATATTTTTCTTGAGGTTTATGATACCAATTAATTTCTTTTATATGTTTATATGGGTCATTTATAAAGTTTTCATTTTTAATTCGATTTATATTTTTTGAAAAGTTAAATATCAAAGAGATAACGAAAAATATAAGAAATAAATTAAAATTAAATATTTTTGGTTTTATTATCAGTAAACTAATGTTGAAGGCCAGCAAAATAAATAGCGTTTGATGATATCTTATAACTGGAGACTTTAGGAAAAAAAGTAAATTTGCTAGAAAAAGAATTAAAATTATAGTTTCAATTTTGCCTCTTTTTATTTGTAATTTTTTATTTTTGTTATTTTTTATAAACAACTTTGTAAGCAAAACTATCAAAATTGATGTCAATGTTATATTCAGAAGTTCTTCAGCATTTCTGTTAAACCATGTTTGAAACCAATGAAAATTTTTTATATACTCTTCCATGTGCAATATACCTGTATATTCGTTAAAATTTTTAGCTGATGCTTCAATTTTTAAAATTAAATTATTTACAGATATAGCATCATACCACGGTAGAGATTTGATGCAGGTGAATTCAAATGGATAAATTATGCAACCGCTAATTAATAAACTTTTAAATAAAGACAAAAAAAATAAAAACGAAATTATTAAAAAATATCTACTATGAAAAAAATTTAAATTTTTTGAATTAATAACAGCTAAGGTTGGTATAACAAATGAAAATATATAAAATATTTTAACTAAAGTTAAAAATAAACAGATCAAGGAAGATATAAAAATAAATTTGTTTTCATTTGAAAAATATTTAATGGTGTAAGATATTAAAAAAATAAACACTAAAACAGCTCCACGGTCTATTCCAAATTCTTTTAATCTCGTAAATTTTAAGAAAAGAAAGATTATAGCAACAGAGCACCAAAGAATATAAATATCTATTCTTTTTTTTTCTTTATAATTTATTATTTCATTAATTAAAAAGGTACAAACCAAAAAAAAAATAAGTGAATTAAAAATATGTATCTGCTGAAGATAAATTTGATCAAAATTAAAATATGAATTTAATATTAGCCAAAGTGAGTTAAAACCAAAGTGATTATGTAGGAAATTCATTCCTATTATAATTTTTTTATTATCGGTATTACCTATAAATGATCCATGGTAATGATTGAGATCATCAGAGAAACCACTGCCGTAAATTTTAACAATGCTTAGAAAAAATACAAATAAAAACAAAATGTTTTTAAGACTAACTTTTAAAATTAGCTTGTCTCTAAATAAGATTTTTTTATAAATAAAAATAAAAACTATAATAAAATTTAAAAATAAAAGTATAGTATTTAAAGGAAAAAAAAAACTTAAAATCTGAGCCAAAAAACCTGTTATAATTAATCCTAAAATACAATGAAAAATAATATTTTCTTTGATATAGACTCCTTTATTGAAATAAAAACTAAATATTAGACCATTGCCATACAATACAATTAAAAAAAATAAAAATGTGAAAGTTATTTCAATCATTTTGAATTTTTTTTAAGAATAATAATAACAAAAAATAAACTACAATATTCAAAAATAAAATATAGTAGGTTTCAATTTTAAAAATCATAAAAGTTATGTACGGCGTAATAGTTAAAAATAGATAAGGTATAAAGACCAATTGTTTTTTAAATACTTTAGCTAATAAATGATGAAAATGATTGTTATCACCAGAAAAAGGAGATTGATTATTAATAACCCGTTCTATAATTATCCTTATTGTGTCAATTATCACTAGAAAAAATATTAGTACAATTTCGTCAAATTTAATTAAATTTTCATTGTATATCTTAATAAAATAAAGCGATAATATTATTGATATTATGCTAGATCCAGAATTTCCTAAAAACAATTTTCCGTTAATATTAAAGAGAAAAATTATAATTAAACAAATAAGCAAAGATATTAAAAAAAAATTTTGGCCGTCAATATCTATTAAGACTATAAGCCAAAAAATAGTTTGACAGGGAAGAACACCATTTAGACCATCAGAAAAATTTATTGCATTAAACAATAAAAATATTGCGAATATTGTAAAAAAAAGAGCACTCTGTTTTAAAACAATTATATATTTTATGTCAGTGAAAATTAAATTATTAAATTTTAAACTTTCATCCAAAGGAAGAGTAATTAACAACATGCTTAAAATAAGAAAGGTTTTTACAAGAGGTTTCAATTGAACACGATCATCTAGAAAACCCAATGAGCAAAAAAATATTGTTAAAAAACACCATATTAAAAGAATTTTAAATCTTAGATCTCCATCAGTAGATAAAAAAATTATAGAAATGATAAAATTAATAAGAATTAATAACCCACCTATTGATGGAGTAGGGTTCTCATGTAATTTTCTAAAATTATCTGGTTTATCCACTATACCAAGTCTCTTTGATATACTTATTCTGAAATTTATTAAAAGAAGTGTTAAGATTAATAAACTTATGTGATAATAAATTTGCATTTATCGGTATATGTTTTCATTAAATTTTAAGTCATCGAAAAATATATTTTTTTTGGATATATTTTTATACTTTATACCATTTAGCATTCTGTTAGGTACATTCGTTCTAAACATATTTACTATAATTTCATCTGTAATTTTTTTATTTCTATTTATTTCAAAAAAAATATCAGTCAACATTAAGTATTTGAATTTATCAATTTCAATATTAGTAATTTTTTTGATTTTAAACAATGTTTTTTCAATAGATATAAAAACATCTATACCACCATCATTGAACTTAATGAAGTCTTTTTTAACATTTTTAGCATTATATTATTGTATTATTAATTTAAAAAATTTTAAAAAAAATTTTTTTATAATTTTATTCTTTACTTTTATTTTTGTTGTTTGTGATACTTATTTTCAACATTTTTTTGAAAAAGATATATTTGGTTATGAAGTAGGCTATTCAAATGGTAGAAGACTTTCTGGTCCTTTTGGAGATGAATTTGTAGTCGGCGCATACTTATCTAAATTATTCTTTCTGACATCTCTTTTATTAATAATTTTCTATAAGAGTAAATATTTTTATATATTAATGTTTTTGACGTTTGGTCTTGTTATTTTTTCAAATGAAAGATCTGCAAGTATTATGTTGTTCTGTGGAATTTTCATTTATTTTTTATTTTGTAACATAAATATTAGAAATAAATTATTTGCTTTTATTGCAATGTTCGTTTTTTTGTTAAGTATTTTTTCATATAATGAAAATTTAAAGAACCATTTTATTACAATACCAGTAAAATATTTTAAAGATAATCATCACAAAGCACATTTTTTAGCTGCAATAGAAATTTTTAAAAATAACATTATTTTTGGTTCAGGTATTAGGACTTTTCGAATAGAATGTAGAAAAGAAAAGTATAGCAATATTAAAACTATTTATGCTAATAAAAGATGCACAACACATCCACATAATATTTATTTAGAAATACTCTCAGAAAGTGGTGTGTTTGGTTTTATGATGATTTTTACACTTAATTTATATATTCTAATTAATCTTATAAAAAATTTCTTCAGAAAGAAAAGCAAATATTTAAAACAAATTATTCTTATAGTTTTTTGTAATTTTTTTATTTTATTTTCACCACTACAAACAACTGGAGCATTTTTCTCATCTTTTAGCAGTATATTTTATGTGTATTTTTATGCCATTTTTTTTAGTTTTAATAATGAATTAATCAACCACACTGATTAATTTGGTACAATTTAACTGTAGATTTTTTATTAATAAAAAATAACCTGGTATTATTAAAAACGTAAGATTCTACTAATTGGTATTCTTTACACTTTAAACTATTTTTAACAAAAGATTTTATATCAGTATATTTCGAATCCCATAAAATATAATCATCGTTTTTTCTATTTGAAATGTATATATTTTTGTTTTGTACAGTTGAAAGAAAAGGATAATAAACAGGATAAAAATTATTCAAATTGTACCAAAAATTAAAATCGGTAATTACTTTTTTATCTTTTGTTATTTTATTTACATCTAAAATAACCTTATTTGAACTTTGAAATTTATTTATAATTTCATCATTATTAATGATTTTAATATTCCCGAGAAGTGTCGCAAAAGAAAGTGGGATCAATGTAATTAAAACTACAATAGATTGCATTATTAATAATATTTTAAACAAAATAAACTTGTTTGTATTTGCAAATATAGTGAGAAAAACTAATAATGGCAAAAACCATCTCGTTTGTGTGTTTAATAATACAAAAATATTTATAAACATAAATAATGTTAAAAAAATAATCTTTCTATTTTTATAATTTATAGTGAATATTAATAAAAAACTTGCTCCAAAGCATTTTAATACATCACTCGGTGTTAATGGTAGAATTAATTTAATTGGTGTTAAAATAAATTTAATAAATAAATTATCAAATTTTTGCGTATAATCCATTTGCATTTCTGTCAGGTAATATTTGTAACCTGGAAACCAAGAGTAGTTAGTTTCATTTAGTTGTATCATTGGTAGTAATGGGTCACCAAAAAATTGTAATTTAAAATACGCGATAGGAAAGTAAAATAAAACTAAAATTAAAAAATTTAAAAAATATAAACTAATAGCTTTTTTTATATCTATATAAAATAAAATTAAAAAGAAAAATAAAATAATATAAGGAAAGAAGATTGCTTTTGTTATAAACATAAAAACACCACTGAAAGATATTAAAATCAATTCCTGATATAATATTTTATTTTTTTTAAGAAATACGTAGGTTATAGAAATTACACTAATATAACATGCTATTAAATATAGTTTTTGACTTAACATTAATGACATAAAATAGGGAGCTGACAATAATATTAAAATATTGTTCGGATTAATTGTTTTTTTAAAAAACTTCTCATTTAAATAGTTTAAAGATAGAATTAAATATATTATAAATAAAAAATTTAAAAAACTTGAACCAAACTCAAAATTAAATTTTAAAAAAAAAGAATTTAAAAATTCTTGTGTCCCAATTGTAAGGTGATCAAACCAGTAAAAATCAAAAAATTTTTTCTCATTAATTAATTTTGCAATTGGTAAGTGGTACCTTAAAGTGTCTTCATCAAAGGCAGGAAATAAAATTAAAATAAAATAACAAAGTATCAAATAGAAGATTAATTTATGGTTATATAGCTTTTTTAAAAAAAATATTTTTTTAATAAAAATTTTTTTTATATTTAAAAAAAAATATATTAGAAAAATCAACGATATAATTACTAATAAGAAAAAACTCTTGATAGGTATTAAGTTAATAAAGGACTCAAAAACATATATAAGTGATAAAATAAAAATTAAAATAAAACTATTATTTATTGGGTTAACTGATTTAGGTAAAATTTTCTTATTTAGGTCATCGCATAGACAATAAATGCAACTTATTATTGTTGGAAAAAATAAATAAAGCATATATTAAATTATCAAAATTTAATAATTAATACATTAATAAGATCAATGAGTAAAAATATACTAATTTCAGGCGGAGCAGGATATCTTGGTACTATATTAACTCAATATTTATTACAAAAAGGTTTCAGCGTTACGGTTTATGATAAATTATATTTTCCATGGTTATATAAAAATAGAAAAAAAATAAAAAATCATAAAAAATTAAAATTTATAAAAAAAAATATTACAGAGGTCGAAAAAAAAGATTTTATTGGAATTGATACAGTTTGTGATTTAAATGGAATACCAAATGATCCAGCTTCTGAAATAAATAAAAAATATACTTGGAATATCAACAATATAGGAAGACGAAATTTTGCACTAAAGGCAAAACATACTGGTGTAAAAAGGTATATTTTTAATTCGACTTGTTCTGTTTACGGTTTTAACAAAAAAATTGTTTATGAAAACTCAAAAACAAACCCAATAAGTACTTACGCTAAAGCAAATTTAATGTCAGAAAAATATATTTATGATCTTAAAAATAAAAACTTTAAGGTTAATATTTTGAGAAATTCCACATTATTTGGTTTTTCAAATAATTTAAGACTTGATTTAGTAATAAATATATTTGTTTACAATATTGTAAATAATAAAAAAATTATCATTGACGGTGATGGATTACAATATCGACCATTTATTTGCTTAAGGGACATTTGTAAAATTTACTATAAATTAATTAATAGTAATCATAACTCTTTTATAACCAATTTGGTACATTTTAATATGACAATAAAAGATTTAACAAAGAAAATTTGTAAAAGTTTAAAAATTCCATTTAAAAATAAGATTAATTTCAATAAAGATAATAATGATAAAAGAAATTATAATGTAGGATCAAAAAATTTTAGAAAATTATTCAAGAATTATAAATTTTGTTCTTTTCGAACAGAATTAATTGATTTAAAAAAAGGTATTATAAAAAACCGTATTAAAAAAAATAATACTACAATTAGGATGAAATTTTATAAGAAGTTATTTTAATATAGCTGAAGTATTCATCATACATTCAAAGTATTTGAAATTTATTAATTTTAAGTTAGTCCTAGTAGCCAATTCTTCATAAGCATCTAAATTATAGTATCTTTTATGTTCAGCTAGTAAAAATTTATTTATAATACCTAATTTGAAACCCAAAAACTCTAACAATGGCTTCGAAAATTTTGATGGAGCAGTAATAAAAAAATAACCATTTTTATTGAGATAATTTTTTAAGAAATTAAAAATATTTTCTGGATTATCTAAATGCTCTATTACAGCACACATCAAAATTATATCAAATTTTTCATTTTTTAAATCATTTTTTAATTCATTAATCTTATCTTCATATTTTAAAAAGGAAAATTGGTTATTTTTGAAGGGATATCCGTGCTTATCTATAAAAATTGCTTTTTTTGTTTTAGAATATCTTTTTTTTAAAACATCAAAATTTGACCCGGATCCAAAATCAATAATTTTTTTTCCATCAAAATCATTTTTTTTCAAAACTTCCCTAAATCTTAAATAAGCAATAAATTTATCAAGAATATTGTATGAATTTTTATATTTCATTATATATAATAATTATAGGATGTTTTTCTCTTCTTTCTTCTTAAACTTTTTTTTTAGTTTTGCTTTTTTAGTTTTAAATTCATGTTTATCGGTTCAACTACATAATAAATATCGTAGTAAATTTAATTTATTTGTCAATGAGTTTAATATATTCATAATACTAGTCTCTTTCTATTACTTAATAATAAATATTAGTAATTTATTTAAATTAAATTTTATATCTGAATATATTATATATATAATCATTTTTATCAAAGCAATCTTAACCTTAAAGTTTCAAAAATATTTACAATATAAAGATATTTATTTTTTTTTTAAAAAAATTGGAAAATATAATATTTTTATAATTTTATTTTTTTTATTATCTATATTGCCATTGTCAGATGCCGATTCTATAGCTTCTCATTTATTTGTAGCAAAAAATTTCAATAATTACGGATCATTAAACTTTGATGAAAACTTTAATATTGAGGGTATGTTATATTTTGGAAATGAAATATTATTGCAGCTATCTTTCATATTCAAAAGTGATAATTTTGGATCTCAATTAAATTTTTTTTCATTATTACTATTTTTATACACTTATAAAAAAAATGAAGATTTTAGAATTATTATATTTTCAATTCCTTTAATTATTTTTTTTATATCGACACAAAAATTACAATTATTTTTTGGCCTTATTTTTTTATCTATATTTATTTTGAGTAAAGAAAATCTTTTAAAAAATAAGATCGATTTTTTTATTTTCTCATATTTGCTGTTATTTTTCTGCTCTGGAAAAATTAATTATATAATTTTTGGTCTGATAATTTACATATTTTTATGTTTAAAAAGCAAAAGGTACTTCAAATTAATAACCTCATTTTCTTTGATAAATTTTGTTTTGTTTTTATTACCCATTTTAGTTATAAAATTTATCAATATTGGCAATCCAATATCACCATTTTTTGACGAATTTTTCTATAATAGGGAAAATTTTAAAGCTTTTGAAGTATCATTAAGATCCTCAGAAGGCTGGTATAGCTCTATTAATATAAGAGATATTTTAAAACCATTTTTTCCTTTAGATCTTTATACTTTATCAAGTGGTTTTGGTTTGATATTTTTACTTTTATTGTTTGATATTAAAAATTATAAAATTGTCCATTATATTCCATACATCATTATTTTTTCTGTGTTAGCTATTGGACAATTACTACCAAGGTATTATTTAGAGGCTTTTTTATTATTTGCTTATTTTTCTAGATCAAGAAATATTGTTAAATATTTGTGTTATTTTCAATCCTCAGTAATTTTTTGCTTTGGCTTTGTTTTTTTGATTTTTGCATATTATGAAATTGTACAAAATAAATTTATGAAAAATAATTTTCAAAGTAAATTTTCTTACTCTTATTACAATTCACAAAAGTTAAAAAATATTAACTACAAAGTTTTAGGATTAAATCTAGATAGAGGAAGTATTTATTTTAATAATAATATATATTCAATGCGACTTGTTAATAGTTTAAATTTAATTAAAAATAAAAAAAATAGCGTTATTATTAATTTTTTAGAAAAAAACCAAATTGATTATTTAATACATGATAAAAATAACTCTTTTGTAATAAAATGCATTAAAACTGTTAAAGTTGATGAAATTTACACAAAAGTTGCTATAAGAAATTTTCTAAAAAATGAAAAACCAAAAAAAAAAATTATAAGCAAGATAGTAAATATAAGTGATGAGTGTAGAAAATAAGGAAGAAAATTTTAAAAATAAAGATCTTATAACTTTACCTAAGAACATACAAGATGAGAGAGGATTCATTCAGCCGCTATGTGATTTAAAAATGAAAAGTGCTTCGATAATTTATACAAAATCAAATAAATGGAGAGCAAATCATTATCATAAGGAAGATTGGCATTTTATTTTCGTTTTAAAAGGATCGTTTGAATATTATTACAGAAAAACTGGAAATAAAGAAAAGCCAAATAAAAAAATAGTTAACGAAAAGGATCTTCTTTATACTGGAAATTTAATTGATCATGCCATGTATTATATAGAGGAAACTGAGATTTTAGTTGTTAGTAAAAATCCAAGAGACCAAAAAACATACGAAGAGGATACAGTTAGAATTGATTTTATGAACGACAATAATAGATTTTAAATTGAAAAGAAATTTTCTTACACGTAACTACTGTATTCTTTGTAATAGTAAAAAAATAATAGATGTTTTGAAACTAGAGAAAACACCTCTAGCAAATTCATATCCAATAAAAAAAAAATATTAAAGAACAGTATTTCCCACTAACAACATCTTTGTGTAATAAATGTGGACACTTACAGTTAAAGCAAGTTGTAAGTCCCAAAAAAATGTTTTCAAATTATTTATATGTTAGTGGCACCTCAAAGGTTCTTATCAGACATTTCAATAAATATTGCAATAAAATGATTTCTAAATTTAAATTAAAAAAAAAAGATTTTATATTAGATATAGCATGTAATGATGGTACTTTTTTAGAATTTTTTGTAAAAAAAAAATTTATGAATATTGTTGGTGTTGAGCCAGCTAAAAATTTAAGAAATATAAATATTAGAAAAAAAATAAAAATTAATACAATTTTTTTTAATGAAACAAATAGTTTCACTTTAAAAAAAAAATATCAAAAATTTAAATTGATATCGGCTAATAATGTTTTCGCTCATGTTCCTAATTTGAAATCTTTTGCATTAGGAGTAAAAAATATCTTGGACAATAAAGGAGTATTTGTTTTTGAAGTATCATATTTATTAGATGTGATTAATAAATTAAGTTTTGATACCATTTATCATGAACATATGTCATATCATGCTTTAAAACCATTAATTCCTTTTTTTAATAGTTTAGGAATGAATGTTTTTGATTTCGATTTAATAGATTCTCAAGGAGGATCAATTAGAGTTTATGTCTGTCATGCAGGTCAGAGAAGAATTTTTAAAAATAAAATTAATAATCAAATAATAAAAGAATTTAAGAGAGGCTTATTTAAAAAAAAATTATACGAAAAATATTATAAAAGAATGACGCAAGAGAAAATTAAGTTTCAAAAATATATTTGTAAATATGATAGTAAATTTGTGTTTGGTTTTGGAGCTCCTGCAAAACTCACAACCTTTTCGCATTTTTTTAGAATAGATCGCAATCAAATTAATTCTATTGTTGATGATAATAAGTTAAAGCAAAAAAGATTTTCTCCAGGTCAAAAATTTCCAATTATTAGCTATGAAAAGTTAAAAAAATCTCAATGTAAAGTTATAATTATCTTTGCGTGGAATTTTGCTGAATCTATAATAAAAAAACTTCGGAAATTTTTTCGAAAAAAAAATGTGAAAGTAATTGTTCCATTTCCTAAATTAAGGATTATTAATTTATGAATCTATCTAATATTATTCTTTTAAAAGCATGAATACCCACATCCCATGTGCATTTTTTTCCATCATCATAACTACGTGATTTATAATAAACTACGCATTGGCCAATTTTTTTTGTTTTTTTTATGGCTTGGCAAATTATACTAAAGTCATATTCAAACTTATTTGATTTTCCGTTTATACTTGTCCATAAATCCTTGCTAAATAACCTATAACAACATGCGCAGTCCTTAATTTTAGTTCCATATAAAATATTCATTGTCAAAGTTAGGAAATTAACAGCCATTTCTCTAAAAAAAAAATATGGATGTTTTAGATTAGTCCTCATTTTTCTATATCCAATTACAAAATCTTTTTTTTCCTGAATAGCGATTTTGAGTAAACTATTGATATCATTAGGGTCATATTCTAGATCTGCATCTTGAATTATAACGTAATCACCAGAGAATATTTTTTTTGCTAATTTTTGAGAATCTCCTTTACCTTTATTTTTTTTTTTTATATATAGTTTTAATAAATTCATACTTATTCTTATATTCTTTTATTTTTTCTTTTGATCCATCGGTCGAAGCATCATCAATAATAATTATTTCTTTTTCTATATTATTGTAAAATTTCATTGATATTAATTTATCTAATACTACGTGAAGTGTGTTAATTTCATTGTAAACAGGAACAATTATAGTTAACTTTTTCATTATGAAAAAACTTCTTATCATAGGTTATGGAAAATGGGGAAAAAAAATAGTAAAGAATTTAATTAATTCAAAAGTTTATAGCGAAGTTTATATTAAGACTAAAAATGCATATTATCAATGTGATTTTAGGCTAATAAAAAAAAAAACTTCTATGGACATTTCTTTAAAAAAATATGATCGGGTACATATCTGCGTTCCTACAAATCAGCACTATTCTGTACTACAAAATTATATAAATATTAAAAATTTAAGTATTGAGAAACCACTATTTAATCAGCTAAAATTTTTTAAAAAACTGAAAAAGAAAACTATTAAAGTAAACTATACTGACTTATACAATCCTATAACAAAATTTTTTTTTAAAAATGTCAAAGAAGAAAAAATAACAACTATAAATTTAGATTATTGTGGTAAATATTTTTTTCATGATCAATATATTTTTTTAGACGAGTGGCTTGATCATCCATTGTCATTATTATTTTGTATTTTTAATAAAATACAATTAAAAAAAATTAAAACTTTTAAAATTGATAGAGTTAAAAAATTAAACATTTTTGAAGCAATACTAAAATATAATAATTTAAATATTAAAATATCCTTAAAAACTAATTTGGTAAAAAAAAGATTAATAACGTTAATTACCAAAACAAATGAGAAGATAATTTATGATTTTTCAAAAAATAAAATTTTCAAAAATAAAAAATTATTTTATAAGGCAAATACCACTTCTATAGAAAATTTCTTTAAATTAAGAAATAAAAGAAATGAAAAAAGACAAATAGAAAGTCTGAATTTCCATAAAAAAATATTTGAATTTAAAAGAAAAATACTTTTAAAAAGTAAAAAAGAATTACCCATTTATTAAAATATATTGTATTATTTTAATAGTATGCTGACAGTTATTTTTGAAAAAATTCAAGAACTTATTATTTTAAAACTTTTATTAGTTTCAACTATGGGAACATTAATCTTTTTATCTCACAGTTTTTTTCTGCATCAATATTTAAGAAACAGAAGTTTTATTGTTACGTCAATGATGTTACCACCGATTGCTTTAGTGATAACTACTGTAATTTCTAAGAATATAGTTCTGTCATTAGGCATGATAGGAGCATTATCAATTATACGTTACAGAACTCCAGTAAAAAGTATTTATGAACTATCATTACTATTTGCTTTAATTACGATTGGAATTTCTGCAGGTGTGAATATAAAATATTCTATTGGGTTAACTTTGTTCATAATATTTATTGGTTTTTTTACTAAAGTAATTTCATCTTTAAAATTAAACATTTTTTTAAGTGATTATTCTTACGATCAAAAATATATTGAGGTTATTTTAAAAATAAATGGAAAATTTGAAAAGTTAACAAACGAAATAAATATTGATAAAAATTTAATAAGCTATGATGAAGAAAGAAATAACGATGATTTTGATACAAATATATATTTAAAATTTAACAATAAAGATGAAGCGAAAATTTTTAAAAAAAAATTAACTCAATTTTCATCCATAATTATCAAGAGCTATTCATTTCATGATAGATAAAATAAACAAAATAGCATTATTTAATTTAATTATTTTTTTAACATTTATTTTTCAATTAAATGCTGAAATTTATGACAAAAGGTATAATACTAAATTAGAAAAAAAAATTGAAATTCACTTTGATAGAAATAATTTAAAAAAATATTACAAACATTTATCTAATATATCAGGTAGAGATAAAGTTTTTTTAGAAGATAAAAAAAAATTTGATGTAACAGTAGTTTATAAAGGCAAAAAAATAAATGCTGTAGCAAAAATTGCATCACATAGTGTAGATCATATTGATTTTAGAAGGGGATTTTCCTCACTAGTTATTAAACTAAAAAATGGTCATATTGAAAATATTACAAGATTTAGATTATTAAAACTAGTTTCTAAAGGTTTTGAAAATGAAATTTTTTGGACATCTCTTCTAGAAACAATGAATTACCCCACACCACACACAAGCATTGTAAATGTTAAAATAAATCAAGAATATTATCCTATGATATTTCAGGAAAAAGTAGCAAAAGAATTTCTTGAAAGATGGTCGATGAAAGATGCACCAATTATTGAGGGAAATTTTGATCAGTTTAAAAAATTACAAGGTAATTGTGTAAAAAAAAATAATAATGTTTCAGTATGTTTTCAAAAATTTATTAACTCAATTTATTATTCAAGCAAAGTTGATAATCAAAAATTTATAAAAGATTTTAATTCAGCAGTAATCGGATTTAAAGGTATAGTTTCAAATAATTATTATAATTATAAAAAATTCTTCGAACTTAATAAAACACTTGCTGGGCATGGATTACATCATAAAAATTCAAAGTTTGTATATGACCCAATTTATAATATAAAAATTCCAATTTATTATGATGGTGATGTAAATATTAATAAAAATTATCATAAAAAATGTAATAACGTAAATTTTAACGTGAGCGATTATGAAAATTATTTAAGTAGAATTTACAAATATAGAGCTGGTTACAGCCTAAGCAAAATACAAAAGTGCGTAGCTAAAGAATATCTAAATCAAGCAGATCTTTTTTTTACAAAACCAACTTTTGAAGATATTGACTTAACTTATAGTTTTGAAAGAAAATATCCCTTTAATGGTTTTTATAATAATACTAAAATAAATGATAACAAATTTGAATATAAACAAAATTTTCTATCTTTTGATATTCATAAATATAAATTTAAATATTGCGAGAATACAAATTTTAAAACCAATTGTTATATTAATGAAAACTTTAAGAATTTGAAAAAAATTCTTGGAGCGTCCAATAAACCAAAAAATTATATTTATGACATTGTACATTACGATAATAATTATAATCTCGATAAAAAAAATAAAATTAAAACTATATTTAATAATAATAAAATATTTTATAAAATTGAAGAAAATACAATCGTATTCGCTAAAATCACACCAAACGTAAAATTTATTAATTTAGAATTTGCTAACAGCGCAAATGGAAAAATTATTTTTCTTGGTGATATCCCAAAAAATTTGAAAATATTTGCTAATGATAAAGAAAAGTCTTATAAAAAAAATTTCGATAGATTAGATGAAAACAACTTAACAGGATGTATAACTTTTTTGGATTCTAATTTTCAAAATATAGACTTTAATATTTCAAATTTAAAATGTGAAGATTCATTAAATATTATTCGTTCTGAAGGCTCTATAAAAAATATTATTATTAAAAATGCAATATCTGATGCATTAGATATTGATTTTTCGAGAATTAACATAAAAAATTTATCAATTATAAATGCTAAAAATGATTGCGTAGATTTTTCATATGGTCACTACAAAATTAATAGTTCTTTTTTAGCAGGTTGTGGTGATAAGGCTATATCTGTTGGCGAAAAATCTGTATTAGAGGCAATTAATATTAACGTTAAAGATTCTAACTTGGCAATAGCAACAAAAGACTCTTCTTCAACAAAAATAAAAAACTTGATTAATTTTAATATAAAAAAATGCTTATCAAGCTATAAAAAAAAACAAGAATTTGATGGCGGATCAATTTATATTAGTAATTTTAATCAATGTATTAATAATTATCATGATAAATATTCAAGAATTATTTATAATTAGAAAGTGATATCTAGTGAGAAATGAAATTAAAGTGTTGGGTTCTGTATTAGATCATTATCGAAATACTAAAAATTTAGATTTAGTAAAAATTTATAAAAGTAGAATTATAAATTCTATCTATTTTGATAAAAGTAATTTAGAATTTTTTATGTTTAGTGAAGAAGGTATAACTCCAAGAAAAAAAATAAGATTTAGGTGGTATGACGATGATTTCAACAAAGGTAAATTAGAAATTAAGAATAAGAATACTTTCTTCTCAAAAAAAAAAATAATTGAGGTAAATGTAAAAGATAAGTCTTTGTTATCTAAAATTATACACAAAATATCAAAAGAGAAATTGATACCAACATTATTTGTAACTTATAAAAGACAATATTTTGCCTACAAAAATAATTCAAGATTAACATTGGATACAAACATAAAATACTCCGCATTAAACAGAGAGACTAAAATTTTAAACTCATATAAATCTGATATTAGTGTTTTAGAAATTAAAAAAAATATAAATGACAATTCAACAATTTATCAATCTTTATTTGGAGCAAGAATTACAAGATATTCAAAATATTGCGAAGGTATAAAATTAACAACTAATAATTTGATTGCGGGGCATGGGTTTGAACCAAGGACCTTTAGGTTATGAGCCTGAACCATATGACTTACTGACTTGTTTAACTTTTTAAAACCATTAATTTCTACGCCGAAACCAATTTAATTAACAACATAAGTTATCGACTCCAGATTTACAATCGGCAGGAGTTCGGCAGGAGAAACTTTAATATTTTA
>CESP01128866.1_pt1 | contig 18728 bp, 17 predicted proteins | sample 531211 | NCBI WGS metagenome assembly CESP01 (sample SAMEA2622074, study PRJEB7988) | marine metagenome | biome: marine biome (ENVO:00000447); feature: surface water layer (ENVO:00002042); material: "saline water (ENVO:00002010), including plankton (ENVO:xxxxxxxx)" | depth 5 m | reverse complement strand
AATATGAGAATAAATGTAAATGGAACTTTGCCTAAAGGTGTGACAGCCAAAGATGTAATTTTAAAGATAATTGGTACAATTAGTACAGCTGGAGGAACCGGCTTTGTAATTGAGTATGCCGGAAGTGTAATTAAGAACTTAAGCATAGAGGAAAGAATGACGGTATGCAACATGACGATTGAGGCTGGCGCTAGAGCTGGCCTAATAGCGCCAGATAAAAAAACATTTACTTATTTAAAAGATAAAAAAATGTCTCCAAAGGGAGAAAATTGGGATAAGGCAGTCAAATATTGGGAAAGTTTATACTCTGATACAGACTGCAAGTTTGATAAAGAAATAAATCTTTCAGGAAACGATATTGTACCTTTAGTAACTTGGGGAACATCTCCTCATGACGTATCTCCTGTTAATGGTTTAATACCAGATCCTGATAAAGAGACAAATAATGATAGAAAAATGGCAATTAGAAGATCACTTAAATACATGGGATTAAAACCTAATACAAAAATTTCAGAAATTAAAATTGATAAGATTTTTATTGGAAGTTGCACTAATGGTCGGATTGAAGACTTAAGAACTGCAGCAGAGCTTTTGAAGGGCAAAAAGATCGCGGGTCATGTTAGTGCAATGGTTGTACCTGGATCAGGTTTAGTTAAAGAACAAGCCGAGCAGGAAGGTTTACACAAAATTTTTATTGATGCAGGATTCGAATGGAGAGAACCAGGGTGCTCAATGTGTTTAGGAATGAATCCAGATCAATTAAAACCTAAAGAAAGATGTGCATCTACTTCAAATAGAAATTTTGAAGGAAGACAAGGTAGAGGTGGAAGAACACATTTAGTTAGTCCAGGAATGGCAGTTGCAGCTGCACTTTCAGGTCATCTCTCAGACGTGCGGGAAATACAATAATGAAAAAGTTTTCTAAAATTAAGTCTATTCCTGCTTATGTGTCTTTACAAAATATCGACACGGATATGATTGTTCCAAAACAGTTTTTAAAAACTATTAAAAGGACAGGACTAGGCAAAGGCCTATTTTATGAAATGCGTTTCAACGAAAAAGGTGAGATCGTCAAAGATTTTATTTTAAATACAGAACCTTATTGTAATTCAAAAATCTTAATTGCCGGAAAAAATTTTGGCTGTGGTTCTTCTAGAGAACACGCTCCTTGGGCTTTACTAGATTTTGGCATAAGTTGTGTTATTAGTTCCAGCTTTGCTGATATATTTTATAACAATTGCTTCAAAAACGGAATATTGCCGATAAAAATACAGGAAGCAATTGTATTAGAATTAGCAGAGTATTCGAAAAGAAAAGAAGAAATAGAAGTGGAGCTTGAAAAACAAGAAATTAAATTTGGAAATAAGATACAGAAGTTTGAAGTTGATCAATTTAAAAAGAAGTGTTTACAAGAAGGTCTTGATGATATCGCATTATCAATGGAAAAAGTAAATTTAATTGATAAATTTGAAGATAGAATAAAAGAGAGTAGACCTTGGCTTTTAAAGAATGATTAAAGTAAAAGATAGAAAACTTTTACTTTTAGCAGGTGATGGTATAGGCCCCGAAGTAGTAAGAGAAGTAAAAAAAATTCTTGAGTGGTTCAATAATAACAAGTCTTTGGATTTTAAGATAGAGGAAGGTTTAGTAGGAGGCGCATCCTATGAAAAACATAAAACTCCGATCACTGATGAGGTTTTCTATAAAGCTTTGGAAAGCGAAGCAGTAATTCTTGGTGCGGTTGGAGGTCCAAAATACGATAATCTTGAATTTTCAAAGCGTCCAGAGAGAGCACTATTGAAATTAAGAAAAGAATTAAAACTTTTTGCAAACCTAAGGCCTGCAATTTGTTTTAGACAATTAGTTGATGCTTCCTCATTAAAACCTGAAATTATTTCTGGATTAGATATTATGATTGTTCGTGAACTTACAGGCGGTATTTATTTTGGAGAACCTAGAGGAATCGAACCGATTGAAAATAATGAGAGAAAAGGAGTTAATACCCATACCTATACAACAAATGAGATACAAAGAGTAGCTAGAGTTGCTTTTGATTTAGCAAAAAAAAGAAAAAACAAAGTTACATCTTGTGATAAATCAAATGTAATGGAGGCTGGTATTTTGTGGAGAGAGGAAGTTCAAATGTTAAAAGATAAAGAGTTTAAGAAAGTAGAATTAGAGCATATGTTAGCAGACAATTGCGCAATGCAATTGCTTAGAAATCCAAAACAATTCGATGTTATTGTAACTGATAATTTGTTTGGAGACATTCTATCAGATGAAGCTGCAATGCTAACGGGATCGCTTGGACTTTTACCCTCAGCGTCTATAGGGGCCAAAGACAAGAATGGTAAAATTCGCTCGATGTATGAACCGGTACATGGATCAGCACCAGATATTGCTGGAAAAAATATGGCAAATCCTATTGCCACAATTTTGAGCTTATCAATGGCACTTAAATATTCCCTAGATTTAGATAAAGAGGCAAATGAATTAGATAATGCCGTACAAAGCGTCCTGGATGATGGATTAAGAACTAAAGATATCATGTCCAAAAATATGAAAGAAGTTTCAACTTCAGATATGGGTGATGCAATTATCTCAAAATTGAAATAAAATAAGGTACTATGAATTTTGCAATAATTGGCGCATCAGGAAATGTAGGAAGAAAAACTATTGAAATTTTGGAAAAGTCAAAATTACCACTTAAAGAGCTGTTCCTAGTCGCATCTAAGAAAAGTGTTGGAAAAAAAATAAAATTTAGAGACCAAGAAATCAAAATTGAAGAACTGGAAAGTTATAATTTTTCAAAAGCCGAAATTACTTTTTTTGCTGCAGGAAGTAAAATTTCAAAAGAATGGGTCGAAAGAGCGGCAAAACAAACTATAGTGATTGATAACTCAAGTTATTTTAGAATGCGTGAAGACGTACCCTTAGTTGTTACCGAGGTGAATCCTGAGGCTTTAAACAAACATAATAATGTTATTGCAAATCCAAATTGCTCTACTATTCAAATGGTTTTGGCTTTAAAACCTTTACATGATGCTTATAAAATTAAAAGAGTTGTAGTATCAACCTACCAGGCAGTTTCTGGGGCAGGTAAGGCATCAATGGATGAACTTTTTGAACAAACAAAAAATTATTTGAATAAAATCCAAATTAATCCTAAAAATTTTACAAAGCAAATTGCTTTTAATGTTATACCTCATATCGATCAATTCGACTCAGAGGGATATACCAAAGAGGAGTTGAAAATGACCAACGAGACGAAAAAAATTTTAGACAATCGAATTGAGGTAACAGCTACATGTGTAAGAGTCCCTGTAAAAACAGGTCATTCTGAGTCTCTTAATATTGAATTTGAAAAAAACTTTGATTTCAAAAATATAATTTTATTATTAAAAAATGCTCCTGGCTGTAAAGTAGTTGATGAACGAGAAGACAGGGGTTATATTACGCCTGCTGATGCAGAAGGAGATTATAAAACATTCTTGTCAAGAATAAGAAAAGACAATTCTAATGCTAAAGCAATAAATTTGTGGGTTGTATCTGATAATTTACTTAAAGGTGCAGCTTTAAATACTGTGCAAATCGCAGAGTGTTTAATGAAAAAAAATTAATTTTAGTTTATAATTTAACATGGAAAATAAAAATCCTCTAAGTCCACATTTACAGATTTATAAGTGGCAAATTTCATCGCTTCTATCGATCACTCACAGAATAGTGGGCGTTGTAAATATTATAGCCATTAGTTTCATTTGTCTTTGGACATTTTTATTATTATTAGGAGCGGATAAATATGGAAATATTAATTTTTTTTTAAATTCCTTTTTTGGAAAGTTTACAATAATTTCTTTGTGTTGGACGTTTAGCTTTCATATATTAAATGAAATTCGCCATTTTGTTTGGGACTTAGGTTTTGGATTTGATCTTAAAACTGCGAAAATTTCAGGAATTTTGACTTTTCTAGGTTCATTTGTTTTAACTCTTTTATTTTATTTAGTAGGAAAAAATTTTTTTTAAAATGCACATATCTACAAAAAAATGGTTATTAATAAAAATAAGCTCTCTTATTTTAATTCCTCTGAAAATTTGGTTTATATTGAACCTTGTTTCAATATATAATAAGGATTATCTGCAAATTATAACTTTTTTTACTCAGCAGCCTACCAAGTTAATATTCTCAATTTTTGTAATTATAGCATTTTTTTTCTCAGCTTTGACAATAAGTGAGATTTTTGAGGACTATATTCACGACGAAAAAATCAAATATGTCGCAAATAAAGCTTTGAATATTTTTGCTATAGTATTGCCAATATTAACCATTATAGGAATTAATAATTTGAATTAATGAAAGCTTATAAAATTATAGATCATGAATACGACGTTGTAGTTTTAGGCGCTGGAGGCTCCGGACTAAGGGCTGCAGTAGGTTTATCAGAAGCGGGTTTGAAAACAGCTTGTATTTCAAAAGTGTTTCCAACAAGAAGCCATACTTCAGCTGCTCAAGGCGGAATATCTGCTGCATTTGGAAATATGGGTGAGGATGATTGGCGTTGGCACATGTATGATACTGTTAAAGGTTCAGACTGGCTAGGTGATCAAGATGCAATTGAATATTTATGTAAAGAGGCTCCTAGAGCTGTCATTGAGTTAGAAAGATATGGAGTGCCGTTTAGTAGAACTGATGAAGGAAAAATCTATCAACGGCCTTTCGGCGGAATGACAAAAAATTATGGAAATGGGACTGCGCAAAGAACTTGTGCAGCTGCAGATAGAACTGGTCATGCAATTTTACACACACTATATGGACAAGCTTTAAAACAAAATACTGAATTTTTTATTGAGTACTTTGCTTTAGACCTTATTATGAAAAATGGAGAGTGCAAAGGTGTAATTGCTTGGAATTTGACAGACGGAACAATACATAGATTTAGATCACATATAACTATCATAGCTACAGGTGGATACGGAAAGGTATATTACTCTGCAACGTCTGCACACACTTGTACTGGCGACGGAAATGCAATGGTATTAAGAGCTGGACTACCGTTACAAGATATGGAATTTGTTCAGTTCCACCCAACTGGGATTTACGGAGTTGGATGTCTTATCACCGAAGGTGTTAGAGGTGAGGGCGGATTTTTAGTCAACGGTAAAGGCGAAAGATTTATGGAAAGATATGCACCAAATGCTAAAGATTTAGCATCCAGAGACGTCGTAAGTAGATCTATGGAGATGGAAATTAATGAGGGAAGAGGTGTTGGAAGAAATAAGGATCACATTAACCTTCATCTTGATCATTTAGATAAAAAAGTTATTGATGAAAGACTTCCAGGGATCTCAGAGGCCGCAAAGACATTTGCCAATGTAGATGTAAACAGGGAGCCTATTCCAGTTGTCCCCACGGTTCATTATAATATGGGAGGTATTCCTACAAATTATAAAGCAGAAGTTTTAACTCTTAATGGTTCTGAAAAAACAGTTCCAGGTTTAATGGCCATAGGCGAAGCAGCTTGTGTCTCTGTTCACGGAGCAAATCGATTAGGATCGAATTCGTTGATTGATCTTGTTGTATTTGGAAGAGCTGCAGCTAAAAGAGCCTCTGAGTTAGTAAAACCTGGCTCTCCGCACGAAGAAGTCTCAAACTTAGAAACCGATAAATGTTTGGATAGATTTGATAAATTAAGAAACTCTAGCGGATCTACAAAAACTTCAGATTTAAGATTGAATATGCAGAAAACAATGCAGTCTAAATGTGCCGTTTTTAGAACCGAAAAAACTCTTAAAGAAGGTGTTGAAAAAATTAGAGAACCATATGAAGGAATTCAAGATATTTCGGTAAAGGATAAATCATTGTTGTTTAATACTGATTTAGTCGAAACTTTAGAATTTGATAATTTAATAAGTCAAGCTCTAACAACTATGGACTCTGCTTATAACAGAAAAGAAAGCAGAGGAGCTCACGCTAGAGAAGACTTTACTGAAAGAGACGATAAAAACTTTATGAAACATACTTTAGCATGGCAAGAAGGAAATAAGGTAAAAATTAAATACAGAGATGTTCACTCCAGAACTTTAACAAACGACGTACAATACTTTCCACCAAAAGAGAGAGTTTATTAATGGTTCAATTTAACCTACCACAAAACTCAAAAATAGAGGTGGGTAAGTATTTTAAAGATCAAACAAATTCAAAAAATTTAAAAAAGATAAATATTTATAGATGGGATCCAACCACAGGTCAAAATCCTCGAGTTGACACTTTTGAAGTTGATATGGATAACTGTGGTCCTAAGGTTTTAGATATATTGTTTAAAATAAAAAATGAAATTGATCCTTCGCTTACTTTTAGAAGATCATGTGCTCATGGAGTTTGCGGATCGTGTGCTATGAATATTGATGGAGTAAATGCTTTAGCCTGCATTAAATCTCATTCAGATATTAATGGTGATTTAAATATATATCCATTACCACATTTGAAAGTTGTGAAAGATTTAATTGGAGATTTAACAAATCTTTACAAACAATATGAGTCAATACAACCTTGGCTTAAAGTTGACCAAACTGGTGAAGAAAAAACAGAATTAAAACAATCTCAAAAAGAAAGAGAAAAGCTGGACGGGTATTATGAATGTATTTTATGTGCCTGTTGTTCAACATCTTGTCCAAGTTATTGGTGGAATGGTGAAAAATATTTAGGACCAGCTGTCCTTTTGCAAGCTTATAGATGGATTAATGATAGCCGCGATGGAGATAAAAAAGAGAGATTAAAAAAAGTAGCTGACGAGTTAAAACTATATAGATGCCACACTATTATGAATTGCACTAATTCATGCCCTAAAGGACTTAATCCAGCAAAAGCAATAGGATCTATAAAAAAAATGCTTGCAACAAGCTAAAAGCTTATTTATTCAATTACATCATGAAAACAATTCAACATTTTGTTGGTGGAACTAGTTTCTTGGGTCAGTCAAAAAGAAACGGAAAAATTTTTAACCCTGCTACTGGCGAACAAACTGCGGAAGTAAAATTAGCTAATGATAAAGATGTTAACTTTGCAGTTGATAATGCTAAGAAAGCTTTTGATAGTTGGTCAAATAAACCTCCGCTACAAAGAGCAAGAGTAATGTTCAAATTTAAAGAATTAATTGAAAAAAATTCTGATGAACTGACGAAAATTATAGTCTCAGAACACGGAAAAGTTTACGATGATGCAAAAGGTTCACTGGCCAGAGGTTTAGAAGTTGTTGAATTTGCATGTGGAATACCTCAAATTTTGAAAGGAGAATTTACAGAAAACGTTGGATCAGAAGTCGACAGCTGGTCTGTTCGACAACCTTTAGGCGTTTGTGCTGGAATAACCCCATTTAATTTTCCTGCCATGGTTCCAATGTGGATGTTCCCTATGGCCATTGCCTGCGGAAATACTTTTGTATTAAAACCTTCAGAAAAAGATCCCTCATGTTCAATGAGATTAGCAGAATTATTTAAGGAAGCTGGTTTACCAGATGGAGTTTTCAATGTTATTAACGGGGACAAAGAATCCGTAGATGCATTGATAAATAATAAAGATGTTTCTGCAATTAGTTTTGTGGGCTCAACACCAATAGCAAAATATATTTATGAAAACTGCGCTAAAAATGAAAAAAGAGTTCAGGCCTTAGGGGGAGCAAAAAATCATTGTGTTATAATGCCAGATTGTGATTTAGATCAGGCAGTAAATGGATTGATGGGAGCAGCTTATGGATCAGCGGGAGAAAGATGTATGGCACAGTCTGTTGCAGTCGCGGTTGGAGGCATTGGAGATAAATTATTAAGTAAATTATCTAAAAAAGTTGAGGCATTAAAAGTTGGACCTGGTATGGACAAACAATCTGAGATGGGACCTTTAGTTACTAAAGAACATCTAGAAAAAGTAAAGGGATACGTTGATATTGGGGAAAAAGAAGGAGCAAAATTAGTTGTAGATGGAAGAAACTTTAAAATTCAAGGGTATGAAAAAGGTTATTACATTGGAGGATGCCTATTCGACCAAGTAAATAAGAATATGCGAATTTATAAGGAAGAAATATTTGGCCCAGTGCTATCAGTGGTCAGAGTAAAAAACTTTGACGAAGCATTAAAGTTAGTAAATGATCATGAGTTTGGGAATGGAGTGAGCATATTTACAAGAGATGGAGACTCAGGTAGAACATTTTCAAATAAAGTACAGATAGGAATGGTTGGTATAAACATTCCTATTCCAGTTCCGATGGCTTTTCATAGTTTTGGAGGATGGAAAAGATCGCTTTTTGGAGATCAACACATGCATGGGCCTGAAGGAGTAAGATTTTATACAAAATTAAAAACAATTACCTCTAGGTGGCCATCTAGTTTAAGATCAGATCCTGAATTTGTGATGCCAACAATGAAATAGAAAGATGAAAAAGAAAATAACTTTAATTGGTGCTGGACAAATCGGGGGCACACTTGCACACATGATTGCATTAAAGGAACTAGCTGATGTGGTATTATTTGATGTTGCTGCTGGAGTTGCAAAAGGTAAAGCATTAGATATTGCGCAATCTTCACCAATAAATGGTTTTAATATTGATCTTATTGGAACTGATAAATATGAAGATACTAAAAACTCTGATGTAATCATTATAACTGCTGGCATACCTAGAAAACCTGGAATGGCAAGAGATGACTTATTAGGAATTAATTTGAAGATTATAAAACAAGTTGCTAATGGGATTAAGGCAACTTCACCTAATGCATTTGTTATATGCATTACCAATCCTTTAGATGTAATTGTTATGGCTTTACAAAAATATTCTGGATTTCCTAAAAATAAAGTCGTAGGTATGGCTGGAATTTTAGACTCCTCAAGATTCATTTATTTTTTATCTAAAGAGCTTAATGTACCTGTGAAAAAAATTAAGTCATTTGTGCTAGGAGGACATGGAGATAGTATGGTTGCAATGCTAGGCTCAACATTAATTGAAGGAAAAAAAATTGCAGATTTAGTAAAAGTAGGGAAAATTAAACAAGAACGATTGGATCAGATAATTGATAGAACTAAAAAAGGTGGAGCAGAAATAGTTAAGTTTTTAGAACAAGGTTCTGCTTATTATGCTCCTGCTGCATCTGGTATTGAAATGGCAGAAAGTTATTTAAATGATTTAAAAAAACAACTACCATGCGCATCATTTTTAAATGGAGAGTATGGGTTTAAAGATATTTATGCAGGTGTCCCAGTTATAATTGGTAAATCTGGAGTAGAAAAAATTATTGAGCTTGACTTATCCAAAGATGAAAAAGATAAATTTGAAAAATCAGTTAATTCAGTAAAAGAACTGTATGAGTCAGCAAAAAATATAGATCCAAGTCTTTGAATAAATGAAGGTTGGTCAAAAGAAAATAATTGATTTAGCGGTGATTGGAAGCGGATTATCAAGTTTAAATTTTGTCGACACTTATCTTTCAAAAAAGTTAAAAATACACATAATTTCGCCCGACTTTAGTCAAAACCTAGGTTCAAAAAAAAATAATCTTAATTATTTACCTTCACAAATGAAAGGTAAAAAGAAGCTTGTCGATAATTTTTTTTTTTCAAATAAATTAAATCTAGATAAATCATGTAATGCGTTAGGAGCTCTAACGAGAGGTGGTTTATCAAATTACTGGGGTTTACAATTAGACAATTTTTTTTTTAAGGATCAAAGAGATCTCAATGATAGTAGTTTTAAATCGATACAAAAAGAATTTGTTATATTTTTAAGACGTTTTAAATTGCTTGGTAATTTCTATAATAAAAACAAAAAAATTTATAAAAAAGACTACGAAATCCCAAAACCATTGAACAGTCTTTTAAAAGCCAAAAGCAAATTATTTAAATGCGAAAAACCGATTCTTGCATATATTTCTGAAAAAAACAAAAAAAACAATTTAGATAAAGTTCGTGAAGAAAATGAAAAACTTATTCCACATAATTTTTTAAAACGAATAAGAGGAAAAAAAAAAATTGTCTATCACAATTATTACGTTGACGAAATTTTTAAAACTAAAAACTTACTGAAATTGGTTTTAAAAAACAAAAACGATAAAAAAACAATTTATTGTAAAAAAATTGTATTTGCTGCAGGGTCGATCGCTACCACAAAGATACTAATGAATTTTTTAAAGATTAATAGTCCGGTTAAAATAAAGCACCACCCAAGGTTGTTCGGACTATTTTTTTCTAAAAAACCTATTTTCAGTAAATTAAACTTTACACCCTCATTATTGCAGATAAGAAGCAAATCTAAAAATAATAGTTTTGTAGCAGATCTAAGACCTGGAAATAAATTTATAACAGAATCTTTAGTTGAAGGGTTCCCTTTTTTAATGCCTTTTAAATTTTTGATAAATTTTTTTAAAAATCGATTAATTTTTTCAAATATTTTACTAGATTCTAGTCAAAGTAATATGTTTTTAAAAAGGAGAAAAAGTGATTTTATTTTGTACAGTAATGAGTCAAAAGCTAAAAAATACCTTATTTCAAAGAGTCAACTAATATTTAAATTTTTACACTCGAATAAAATCGTATTTCCAATTTACAAAACTCACTACCCGGGAGCAGGTGCAGATTATCATTATTTTGGAAGTATTCCTTTTAAAAAAAAAGGTAAACTTGCAGTGAATAAAAACTGTCAATTACTCAGTGAAAAAAATATATATGTTGTTGACGGGTCTATTTTTGATTTCAAAACCAACAAATACCCGTTAGGAATGGTGATAGCAAATGCACGAAGAATTGGTAAACTGCTATCAAAATGAGTTTTTTTAGAATCTATATATATTTGAAAATTAAATATTTTTTTTTTTCGTTTTTTAAAAAAAAAAAAGACAACAATCTTCAAATACAAAAAAAAATCAACTTTTATACCAGAAAAAAATTCACCATTCTTACCGGACAACTTAGAGTTGGTTTTTATTTAGTCCTAGATTTTTTAAAAAAAAAATATCCAAATAAAAATGAAATTATAATAAATTCGTATAATCTTGCAGATATGGTGAATATTTGTAAAAATATGAAGCTAAAAATTGTATTCCCAAAATTAAATAATAATATTTTTATTAGTTCAAAAGATTTAAAAAAGAAAATTAATAAAAGGACTTTAGCTGTAGTTGTTACAAATATTTTCAATAGTTCCTCCGATATTTTAGAAATTAAAAAATTATGCAAATCAAAAAAAATAATATTAATTGAAGACAACGCAATTTATTTTGGAAATTATACTAGAATAAGAAACAGAAAAATTTACTCAGGAAGTTTTGGTGATTACTCACTTCACAGTTTTAATATTATGAAAAATATTTCAGGAATGTTTGGCGGAAGTGTATCAACTAACGATAGTAAATTTAACGAATATTCCATTTCTAAAATAAATGAATTCAATAAATTTCCAAAATTAAAATATTTTAAACAATGTGTTATTTATATACTATTAAAATTTTTATCAATAAATGTTATTTATAAATATTTTTTTATTCATATATTAAACTGGTCATATAAAACAAAAAATAAATTTTTGCTTTATATGATATACCCAAGTCTTAAGTTTAAAAAAGGTAATCATCAGCCCAACTTTCTAAGTAAAATATCCTCATTTTCCGAGAAGATAATTATTTTTCAGTTAAATGATTTTGACAGAATTAAATATTTCCATGAGATTAGAAAAAAAAATAATATTCGCTATCAAAAATTACTTGAGAAAATAAAAAACAGAAATTTACAATTAATTAAGATTAAAGAAAAAAATTTTCAAAATTTTAATGAATACCCAATTATTTTAAAAAACCAAAAATATAAATCAAAATTGGCAAATTATCTTTTGTCCAAAGGTATTGAGACGAAGATCGTACAGTATGTAGACTGTGATAAAATTTTCGAAAAAAAAGAAAAAAAAACTATAAACAATTATCAAAATAGAATTATTTGTTTACCTAACCATCCTAAAATTAAAAAGAATTATATAGATAGGATAATATTTCATATAGATAATTTTTTAAATTGAGCAAATGAACCTGAATAATATTAATAAAATAAATTCATTACCATATTATATCTTCATTTCAATTTTTGCTTTTTTTATAAATTATTGGGTAGCATCACGTGGTGTTTTTCCAATTGATACCTTTGTACACTATGACTCAGCGGCTAGAATTTTAATTGGTGAAATGCCAATAAAAGATTTTTGGATTGTGCATGGTTTACTTGTGGACTTTATCCAATCTATTTTTTTTAAATTTTTTGGAATTAATTGGAATGCTTATGTAATTCATGCATCAGTATTTAATTTAATAGTTTCTTTATTCACATTTAAGATATTTCAAATTTGCAATATAAAAAGTATATACGGGTTTTTTTTAACGTTATGTTTTTCTGTATTAGCATATCCTGTAAGTGGAACTCCTTTTTTAGATTTACATTCGGTTTATTTTTCATTAATAGCCATTTATTTTTTAATTTTATCTATTAATAAAAGTTCAAATTATTTTATTACTTTATCTGTTCTTTTTTTTGGATTTGCTTTTTTATGTAAACAAGTTCCCGCAGCTTATACAATTATTTGTATTACTTTATTTTTAATTTATTACAGTCTAAGAATTAGAAAACTAAATCCAATAAAATTTTCTTTAATTGGTATTTCTCTTTTTTTATTCCTTTTTGTAATTTTCCTAATGATTACAGAGATTCAAATTAATGATTTATTCTTTCAACTTTTTATATTTCCGAGCAGTATAGCCCAGGAAAGATATTCCACTGTCCAATTAAATATAAATAATATTTTTCTTGATTATAAATTAATATACTTTTTTTTACTAATTATGCTCACATTCTTAATTAAGAACTATTATGATAAAAGAAAATTTTCAGAGAAAGATTTTTACATATACATAATAATCTTTGTGTTTTGTTTATCTATAATTTATCACCAAATTTTTACTAAAAACCAAATATTTATTTTTTTTATTATTCCAGTGCTATGTGCATTTTCGATTAAAATGGTCGATAGTCTTAAATTAAACAAAAAGGAGTACTTAAAAATATTTTTAATTTTAATTTGTTTATTTTCTACTTTTAAATATCACGAAAGATTTAATATTGATAGGAAATTTCATGAACTTGTAAATACTAATCTTAAACAAGGTATACAAATTAAATTTGCTGAAAAGTTTTTCAAAGGATTAAAATGGATTACACCTAATTATGAAAACCCAAAAGTTGAAATGAAAGAAATTAAAAGTTTTTACAATTTAATTAAAAAAGATAAAAGTAGAAAAATGTTAATATCAAACTATACGTTTTATTCTGCATTGTTAAATCAAAAACTTTATTCACCAAGTAGAACATATGATCAAATTTCTTATCCTCAAAAAGGAGACCGATATTTTAAAAGATATAAATTTTTTTTTAAAAACAATATAACAAAAAACAAAATTCAGAATATTTATATTTTTTATACCCAAAAAAAAATCAATACTCGTTTTTTAGAAATGACTATTTTAAATTACTTACCAAGTGAGTGTATTAGGACTCAATTATCTAGTGATTATGTAAGAAAGTTTAAAATTATAGATTGTGAATATTTAAATAAAAAATGAATAAAATTAAATTTAGCCATGTTAAAATTACAATAAACCGAAATAAGATTAACAAAATAATTAATATTTTGAAATTAGAAAATAAATCATCAGTATTAGCAAGGTTGAATTCAAAAAATATAACAACTTATATAAATAGAGTTGTTGCGTCTGATCAATTAAAATTATACCTAGCTTTTTATAAAAAAAAAATTATAGGATATGCTGTAGTAGCTGAAAAACCAGAATATTTAACATCTAATTTTAAAGATTTTAAATATAATTTTATTTTAGATCTATTATTAAATTTTAATTTTTCAACAATAATAAACTTAATAATTTTTAGCACCGGGATAGAAAATTTTTTAATATCAGGTAAAGAAAAAAAAATTTTACAAAATTCAGCAAATTTAAATCTATTAGCCATTGATAGGAGTTTCCAATCTAAAGGATTAGGAAAAAAATTTATGAATTTTATAATTAATGATTTGACATCAAATATTAAAAATAGAATTTTATCATGTGAAACCGATAATAATAGATCTAAAAATTTTTATATTAAAAAACTTAAGTTCAAGGAAATTGGAAAAAAAATAAGATTTCCTTTTTTTACAACAGTATTGACTAAAAAATTAAATAATTAATTGCTTAAGATTTCTTATATATTGCTAAAAAACACTTTCCGAATTTGTACATAAGTAAAAAATCAACTATCGAGGTAATCGGAGTAAAAATCTTGTCCCATAAAAAGATTTTTAATTTCGAAGGATAAACTTCTTCCTTAAAAAAAATTTTATTCAGCAGATATAAAAAATATCCAATTGAGTCCAAAGATATAAATTTTTCCCTTTTTAATCCAAATAATTCTTTTGAAAAAAATTCTTTTTCGTATCTTCTAAAGTGACCCACTGCTCTATCCAAGTTACTGTAGATTTTTTGATGTGCGGGAGCCATGATTATTAAATATCCATTGCTATTTAATTTATTTATAGCTTTTTTTAATTCCTCCTCATCATTCTTAATATGTTCTAAAACATGGAGATACATAATTGTGTCAAAATTTCTGTCGATTGCTTCGACGGCACTATTTAAAATATTGATATTTTCCGTTTTACTAAATTTTTTTTCAAGATCTAAAAAATTTTTTTTATCAAGTTCAGTTAAAGTTAAAGAATTGAATTTTTTAGCGTAATATTTTGTAAAACTTCCACACCCTGCTCCAACTTCCAGAATATCACCTTTTATAAATTTCCTGAAAAAACTTAAACAATAATTTATATGAAAATTTGCCTTATCAAATCTTTCCGTTGCTACTTCAGGATATTTTTCCATCATTCAAAATAATAATTTACAAATTTATATTTTTAATGTCTTTAATATTATTTTTCCAAAAACCTAAATTCTCTATATTTATCAACTTTCGTATTATTAAATTTGATATATTTAAAATTACTAAACTAAACATCAGAACAATTAAATAAATATTATTATAAGACAAATATATAAGCAATAACGCAAAAAAATATATAATAGAAAATACCATTACCCTAAAGTAAAGCACACTAATAACTCTCATAGAATGTAATACTAAACTAGCGAAATTGACTTTAGACTCTCCAAAATATCTTTGTTTTCTTTTTGCATACAATTTTTTAACATTACAATTTAGTGCTATTGAACTAGAGTAAGCTAGCCAAACATTATTATTTTTTAAAATTTCTTTTAAGTTTTCAGAGTCAAATGAGCTAAAATTTCCAAAGCTAATCCATTTTGCAGAAAATAAAAAAGTAAAAACTTTATGAATAAAATAAAGAGTTTTAAATATAAAATTTTCTTTTCTGTTGGTTCTACTAGAAACAATTATAAATCTTTTAAACTTCTGAGCATTTTCTATCATTTCATTAATTTTTGAAGGATCATCTTCTCCATCTGAGTCTAAAACTGTTATTATATAATCTTTTTTTTCACTTAATAAATATTTTAGGCCTATAGCGATACTTCTTTGACTTCCTACATTTTTATTTAAAGTGACAACTTTTAAATTTTGAAAATTTTTAAATAATTTTGTATCAAAATAAATTTCCTCACTTGAGTTATCATTTATGACTAAAATATCAGCTTTATTTGATTTTTCTCCTATCACTTCATCTATCTTCGACAATAAAAGATTAAGAGATTTCCAATCATTGTATACAGGCAATAAAAAAAGGTATTTTTTCAATTTATATATTTATTAATTTATTTCAGATTTTATCTTATTTAAAAAATCTTTAATTAAAGTCGCATCTTCTTCGTTGAGATATCTATCTTTTTTTATAGCATTTTGTAATTCTTTTCTAATTTTGTTCTTAGTAAATAACAAATTTTCTTGAGATGTGACTGAACTAATTTTTTCTTCGATCTCTCTAATTGCTAAACCAATCGTGAGCTGAAACAAAATGAAAAAAATTACTGCTCCAGTAAGACATTTATAAATAAAAATTTTCAATTAAGCTCCTTTTTATAAGCAGTATATATTACTGCTCCATCAATAACTAGCTCATAAAATTTTTTAAAGTTTTTTGGGATATTATATTTATCATTTGCAGTTTTATCAACCTCAGAAATATTGTTAGTATAAATGTAATCAGCGCTATCAAATTTTTGATTCACTAATTTAATTTTCTTTTTATTTTTATCACTGTAGATATCCAAAGTTCTATTTAAAGGTACCCAGGATGCAGTTGCAATTTTAATTTGCTCAGTTTCGTTTTCAATTAATAAAATTTTATCAAAGAAATGTCTAGCTGATAGAGCAGTAAAATCTATTTCAAATTTGTTTTTGAATTTATCTGTTATTAAATAATTGAAATAAAGACCTTGATACGGATGATAAATAATCATTCTTGCTCCTGTAAAAATTGACATGATAGTAAACATTAATAAGAAAGTTTTAGAAAGGTATCTTTTTACGAATAAGATGTATAAATAAAATGCACACGTGTATACCAAGAAAAAATTTAGAAAATATAAATGTTTCCAAGAATTAAGAAGTTTCAAATTAAGTAGAACAACCAAAGTAAAAAGTACAAAAAAATTTAAGAATAAAAAGGTATCAAATTTTTCTTTTTTACCTCTCCACAAATCATAGGAAATGGATTTCTCTCGTATTTCTAATAATCTATTAAAAGTTCTCTTAACTAAAAAGTAAATTCCAAATATAAATAAAAAAAGATGTAAAATTGGAGTGGATATGAAAATCCAAAGGGGTACATAGCTGTATGGTAAAAACTCATTGTTTATATAGTGGCCATTAAATAAAACAAAAACATTTGGAATTATGTTTTGAAATATTTTAAAAAAATTAGTTGTAGGCTCCTGCCACAAATAAGGCCATAATATAAAAGTAAAAATAGCAGTTGATAAAAAGAAAAAAATCATTTTTTTTACGTCTTTAAGATCTTTTGGCTTTGCTAATAACGATATTAAATAAAAACAAATAAATGAGAGAGGTATTATTAAACCGAAAATTCTAATTTGAATACATATTGCAGAAAAAATTGCTAGACCTATTAAATTCTTAATAGACATAAATAAAAAACATCTTAAACAAAAATAATAGGCACCTGCCATAAATGTCAGATAAATAATATCTTTCATGTTGTAAAAACTTTCACCATATATTCGTGGGGAAATTATAAATAAAATTAAACCTAAAAATGAAGTTGTTTTATTAAAACGGACATCAAGTATTAGATAGAAGAAAAAACATCCAACATAAAAAAATAAAAAATTAAGGAGATGTTTGAATTCATAAAAATCTTTAGCATCGGTTTTTTTAAAAATTATCTCTAAAAGTGCGGCGGGAACATCAAAAACAATACTGTAGCTGTTGTAATACTCAATTGGTGGTAAAGTATAATCAGATATAGACAGTAATTTTAAGCTAGCTGCTTTCTTTAATTCCTCTAAATTAGAGAAAGATAATAAATAATCTAACCAATAAAAACCGTTTAATCTATGAAATTTATCGTCTATACCAATACCATAATCTTGATAAGTAAAAAATCCTATTATGAATAAAATCAAAAAAACAAAATAAGTAAGATATTTTGAATAAGAATTCTTTTTATTAATCATTTTTTATTATTATATTAATTTGAATAATTCTTATATATATATATTTTAAAATGAACATACACGAACATCAGGCAAAAGAAATTTTAAAAAAATTTGGTGCTCCAGTTTCAAATGGAGTAGTAGTATTTTCAATTAACGAAATTAAAGCTAAAATCTCTAAATTAAAAGTAGGAAAATATGTCCTAAAGGCCCAAATCCATGCTGGAGGAAGAGGAAAAGCGGGGGGTATAAAGTTAGTTAATAATATTTCTGAACTGATGACAGAAGCAGAGAAGATGATGGGAAAAATTTTGATCACACACCAAACCGGATCTCAAGGCAAAGAGGTAAAACGATTATATATTGAGGAGGCATCTGATATTTCAAAGGAATTTTATTTATCTTGCTTAGTTGATAGAGAGACTTCTAAAATTGCATTTATTAGTAGTACGGAAGGAGGAATGGATATAGAGAAAGTTGCTCAAAAATCACCTGAAAAAATTTTAACAAATAAGGTAGAATTTACTAAAAACGGTCCAAGCAATGAAGAAATTAAAAAAATCATTTCAGTATTCAATCTAGATAAACAACAAACTAATTTAGCCTTTAGCTTAATTAAAACATTATACAGCGTATTAATAAATTTAGATGCAAGTTTGATTGAAATAAATCCACTGATAATCGATAAAAATGATAAACTAGTTTGCTTGGATGCAAAAATGAATTTTGATGATAATGCAATTTTTAGAAGACCAGAAATTTTTAAGTTACGGGATTTAAACGAGGAAGATCCGACAGAAATTGAGGCTAGCAAACATGACTTAGCTTATATAAAACTTAACGGTTCAATTGGGTGTATGGTTAATGGAGCTGGATTAGCAATGGCAACCATGGATATAATTAAGCTTTATGGCCAAGAACCAGCAAATTTTCTGGACGTTGGAGGAGGAGCATCCAAAGAGAAAGTTACTGCAGCTTTCAAATTGATTCTGACAGATAAAAATGTCAAAGGTATT
>CESP01021820.1_pt1 | contig 18824 bp, 19 predicted proteins | sample 531211 | NCBI WGS metagenome assembly CESP01 (sample SAMEA2622074, study PRJEB7988) | marine metagenome | biome: marine biome (ENVO:00000447); feature: surface water layer (ENVO:00002042); material: "saline water (ENVO:00002010), including plankton (ENVO:xxxxxxxx)" | depth 5 m | reverse complement strand
GCCAAAAAAAAGGATGTTAACAAATCTGATGCTATCTTAATTGCAAGATACTACTGTGAAACAAGAATAAAAGAATAAATTTTAAATTATTTAATATAATACGCCAAATTCATGACACATTCTAAAAGTACTTATCCTTCATGGAACAAGATATTGCAACTCAAGTAGTTGGCCTTGGCGGGGCTTCAGATTTTTCATTATGGTCTCTTTTTTTAAGAGCTGACTTTGTTGTAAAATTCGTCATTATATTACTAATCGCATCCTCAATTTTTTCTTGGGCGTTAATTTTTGATAAATTTAAGCTTTTTAAATCAATAAATAAAACAACAGAAGATTTCGAAAAAAAATTTTGGAAAGCTAAATCTGCAGAAAGTTTTAACAATAATTTACCCGTAAACTCAAACGACCCGGCTACATTAATCTTTAAAGCAGCTATGGCTGAACTTATAAAAACAAAAAGGCAGTCATCTTCAATACAAGCTGCAAGAGTTGAAAGAGTTTTAGAAATAGCGACTGACAATGAGATGAAAAAAGTTGAGAAGAATTTTACTTTTTTGGCTACGATAGGATCAACCGCACCGTTCATTGGTCTCTTTGGAACTGTCTGGGGAATAATGAATTCTTTTCAATCTATCGCAATTTCAAGAAATACAAGTTTAGCTATAGTTGCTCCTGGAATTGCAGAAGCTTTATTTGCAACAGCACTGGGTCTTTTAGCAGCGATACCAGCTGTAGTAGCTTACAATAAGTTTAATAGTGACTCCAGAAGATATTTTTCAAAGATTGAAAATTTTTCGAAAAGATTTTTATCTATAATTTAAAAAATGGCTTTTAAATTTAATCGCTCAAAAAACGAACCAATGAGTGAAATAAACGTCACACCATTTGTTGACGTAATGCTTGTGCTATTAATAATATTTATGGTCACAGCGCCTCTGCTCACAGTTGGTGTTCAAGTTGATTTACCAGAGTCCGCCGCTGACTCTTTGCCAGATGATCAAGAGCCACTAACAATTAGCATTAATTCTAAAGGTGAAATTTATATCCAGGAACACCAAGTAACATATCAAAAAATGGTTCCGAAATTATTAGCAATCGCGAAAAATAGAACAGATACAAGAATATATGTAAGAGGAGATAAGAATATAAATTATGGAAGAGTTCTCGAAGTTATGGGAACACTATCTGGGGCAGGTTTTTCAAAAGTAGCACTAATATCAGAGCCTTATAAAAATTAGGATGTTTTATGTTAAGAAGCTTAATTTATTCTATAACTTTCCACTCTATAATGATTTTATTAACCATTTTAAGCTTACCTTTTATGCTTAGAGAACCTGTAGATTTACCGCCTATTGTTTCTGTAGAGTTAATTCAAATATCAGATAAAACCAACATACCTTATGCTCCTAAAGCTAGGAAAATAATTGAAGAAACAAAAAAAAAAGAGGAGGAAAGATTTGTGTCCGAACAAGCTCCACCCTCAGCAAAGGCAAAAGAAAAACCAGATAGAATACCTCTACCAAATGAAAAAAAAGAAGAGAAAAAAATTGTAAAAAAAAAACAAAATCCTGAAGAAATTAAACCTCAAATAAGGCAGTCATCCGAATTTGAAAAAAAAGAGATAGTAGACACCAATCAAATTGCTGCTTTGATTGACAAAGCTAAAGAAGTCGAGGCTGTCAAAAAAAAAGATACTAATAAAATTACTCAAAGTTCTAAAAAAAATTCTTTTGCATCATCGCTTACTCTGTCTGAGGAAGATGCATTAAGAGCCCAAATTTTTGGGTGTTGGAGCGTCCCTTTAGGTTTGCCTTATGATCAGAATTTATTAGTAAGAATTAAGTTACAATTAAAAAAAGATGGTACTATAATGAAATCCGAAATATTAGATCATGAAAGAATGAACAGACCAGGACAAAAATTTTATAAAGTATTAGCAGAAAGTGCTTTACGAGCAGTAAGATTATGCCAGCCATTAAAAGTTCCTCCAACTGGATACGAAAAATGGAAAGATTTACAACTTAACTTCAACCCTGAAGAAATGTTAAAAGGTTAATATGAGAAATTTGATAATTATAATAGCTTTTAATTTTTTATTTTTAAAACCAGCTCATTCATTAATAGAGGTAGATATAACAAGAGGTAATTTGGATCCTCTGCCTATAGCAGTATCTCCACTGCATGTAGATATAAAATCTGATGAATTCAAAGATTTAAGAATTAAAGATCTAGGAGAAAATATTTCAAAAATAATTGAAAGAAATTTTAGAAGCACTGGGTTATTTAACCCACTTAAAAAAGATGCTTTTGTTCAGAAACCTGATATTGCTCATTTGAAGCCGAGATTTGAGGATTGGAGACTTATTAAAGCACAAGCTTTAGTTACCGGTAAATTGTTAGTAAAAAATGAAAAATTGAAAGTTGAATTTAGACTATGGGATCTAACAGCATCAAAAGAAATGACTGCTCTTGCTTTTACAACCACTCCATCTAACTGGCGAAGAGTTGCTCATATAATTTCTGATAAAATTTATGAAAGATTAACTGGTGAGGAAGGATATTTTGACACTCGAATAATATACGTTGCTGAGTCTGGCCCGAAAAATCAAAGAATTAAAAAGTTAGCTATTATGGATCAAGATGGATTCAACACAAAATACCTTACTTTAGGAAACGAGCTTGTTCTCACTCCTAGATTTAATCCTACAAATCAAATGGTTACTTACATGTCTTATTTTAGAAATATGCCAAGAGTATACTTGCTAGATATTGAAACTGGAACCCAGGAAGTCGTAGGAAATTTTCCTGGTATGACTTTTGCGCCAAGATTTTCACCAGATGGAAAAAAAATTATTATGAGTTTTGCTAAGGAGGGAAATTCAGACATTTATACAATGGATTTGGAAACACGATTAGTTGAGAGAATAACTGAACATTCTTCAATTGATACTTCTCCCTCATTTTCACCTGATGGAAAATTTATTGCATTCAACTCAGATAGAAGTGGATTACAACAAATTTATGTTATGAGAAGTGACGGCAGCAATGTAAAAAGGATTACTTTTGGTAAAGGAATTTATGGAACGCCTGTTTGGTCTCCTAGAGGCGATTTAATTGCTTTTACTAAAATGCATAAAGGTAGATTTTATATCGGGGTTATGAGAGTTGACGGATCGGGAGAAAGATTGTTAACAGAAAATTATTATCAAGAGGCGCCGTCTTGGTCTCCGAATGGAAGAGTTTTAGTTTTTTACAGAGAGACAAAAGCAGGAGATAAAGGTGTCGGGTTTTCCGCTAAATTATGGTCTATAGATATAACGGGTTATAACGAAAGAAGACTTTCTACGAAAACCGATGCTTCCGACCCATCTTGGTCTTCATTATTATCTAAGTGAGGTTGAATTTTATGTAAAATATACTTGAATAACTTCAAATAATTTGAAATAACCACACTAAACCTAGGGGAAAAAAATGACATTAAAAACGAATTTAAAAAACTTATTACTCGTAATATTTGCTACTTTAGTACTAAGCGCATGTTCTACAGCTAAAAAATCTGCTGATGTTGAAGGTGACGTTTATACTGGAAAGGAAACAGTAGAATATTTAGCTGCTGGTGTTCCAGACAGAGTATTTTTTGCAACAAATAAATCTTCTTTAACTTCAGCTTCAAGAGCGACTTTAAGAAAACAGGCAACTTTTTTAAGAAAGAATAAAAACTTAAATGTTACTATTGAAGGTCATGCCGATGAAAGAGGAACAAGGGAATATAACTTAGCATTAGGTGAGCGAAGAGCAAATGCAGCAAGAGATTATCTGATGACATATGGAATTTCTGGAAAAAGAATTTCAGTTATAAGTTATGGTAAGGAAAAACCTGTAAATCCAAAGTCTTCTCCAATTGCCTGGTCCCAAAACAGAAGATCAGTTACTGTAAAAGTAAATTAATAAAAAATTTAATTTAAAAGACCTTTCAACTACTTTTGAAAGGTCTTTTTTTTGCCATTTTGTATCATTAAAAATTTATCATGCATAAAGTTATTAAGTTTAAAAAATTATTGTTTTTTGTAATTCCTTTTTTAGCTCTTCAAAATTATCTATCAGCTGAAGAAGAAGAAATCTATTTAAAATCTATCTCTGATCAAATTCAAGTAATTACAAAAGATCTAAAAACATTAGAAAAGGCTGTTTATCAAAAGTCAGATGTAAATATTTCAAGCGACGTTAAATCATTAAAATCCGATGGATTAAATGAAGATATTCTTACAAAACATTTGTTAAAGCTAAACGAAATCGAAGATCAATTTCGAGTGCTGACAAATAAATTTGAAGAAGTGAACTTTAAACTTGATAAGCTATCAACAAGAGTCACAAAAATACAATCAGATAATCAATTGAGATTTTCTGACATAGAAAGCGGCAAACTCTTAGGTCCAAAAGAAAATCAAGCAGTTTTACCTGGAACAAGTAAACCTCAAGATTTTGGAGCTAATCCTGCATATCAAACTTCTAATCTACCGTCTCAACAAACTATTAATTCAGTTGAGACAGCTCAAACAGTAATTACAAAACAACCTGAGAAAGAATCTTTATTACCGAACAAACCTGCTGAGGACCAGTATGAGTTTGCTGTTAGTTTTATGAAAATTGGAGATTACGAGACAGCTGAATTTGCATTAAAGGAATTTATAAATAAGAATAAAGATCATGATTTGGCAGGTAGTGCGCAGTACTGGTATGGAGAGACTTTTAGAATAAGACAATTATATTCTGATGCGGCAACTGCATATTTAGATGGTTATCAAAATTATCCAAAAAGTAAAAAAGCTGCAGACAACCTCTTGAAATTAGGAATTACTATGGTCCAATTAGGCGAGAAAGATCAAGGATGTAAAATGATTTCAGGATTAAAAAAAGAATACCCAAAAGCTAGCAAGTCTGTGTTACAAAAAGCTCAATATGAGCAAAAAAAATTCAAATGCAATTCTTAAGAGTGCTTTCAAAGAGTCTTTAAATCTCCACGAGGTTTATTTAGATCTTAAAAGAAAAATTAATAAACTTAGAAATAATATTTTTGTTGTCGCTGTGTCTGGTGGACCAGATAGCTTAGCATTAGCGGCACTAACAAAATTCTACTATTCTGAAAATAAATCTAAATTTTTCTATGTATTGATTAATCATAATATTAGAAAAAATTCTCTTAGTGAAGCGAAACAGGTCAAGAGTTTACTTAAAAAAAGTGGAATTAATTTAATTATTTTATCAAATAGAGAAAAGATTGAAAAAAATATTCAAAAAAAAGCAAGAGATATAAGATATGAATTGCTTTCAAAATTTTGCAAAAAAAAAAAAATTTCTAATATTTTAACTGCACATAATCTAGAAGATCAAGTAGAGACCTTTTTTCTTAGGCTGTCTAGAGGCAGCGGTTTAACTGGTTTATCAGCAATGAAAACTGTTAGCAAAATTAATAATGGATTAACTCTTTGTAGACCATTATTAAACGTAAAGAAAAAAACTTTAGTTGAAATTTCAAAAATATCTTTTGGAAAATTTTTTAAGGATCCTTCTAATAAAAACAAGAAATATTTAAGAAGCAAAATAAGAAATTTAAAAAAACCTCTAGAACAAAGTGGTATTAGTTATGATCAAGTAATAAAGTCTATAAATAATCTTGCCTCCAGTAAAGCAACACTAGATCAATATCTTTCAAAAATATTTAAAGATTTAATTAAAAAATCTCGTGGAAAGTTGTGCATAGATTTACTAAAGTTTAAATTATTGAATGATGATATTCAAATTAGCGTTATTAATAGAGCAATCAAACTTCTTAAAAAAAATTACTATAATCCTAGAGCTAAAAAAGCCAATTATTTAGCAAAAATTATAGAATCTAAAAAATTTACCAAATCTTCTCTAGGCGGATGTATTTTTTTTAGAGAAAGAGATCAAATATGGGTAAAAACGGAGTAATCCTACTAAATTCTTATTAAGAGGAACAATTTTGTCTTATTTACAACTTATTTAATTTTACAATATACTTGAATAATTAATTTTAATTATTACTTAAATATTATGAATTTAAAAAATTTAATAATGTGGGTCATTATAGTCCTATTATCTGTAGGGCTATTTAATATGTTTCAAGATCCAAAACAGATTAATTCAGCTAACAGCTCACTACCATTTTCAAATTTTTTAAATGAAGTGGACGCAGGCAGAGTTGTCGAGGTTCAAATACAAGGCAATAACATCTCAGGAATCTTAGCTGATGGAAATAAATTTACTACTTATTCACCTAATTACCCTGAGTTAGTAAACAAACTTTCAGATAATGGCGTTAGTATAGTCGCTTCACCTCAAGAGGATAAAATGCCATCTCTTTTAGGCATCTTGCTATCATGGTTTCCAATGCTTCTTTTAATCGGTGTTTGGATATTTTTCATGCGTCAAATGCAAGGAGGAAAAGGTGGTGCAATGGGTTTCGGAAGATCTAAGGCAAAATTATTAAATGAAGCTCAAGGAAAAGTAACTTTTAATGATGTTGCTGGTGTAGAGGAAGCAAAAGAGGAAGTTGAAGAAATAGTTGAATTTTTAAAGGACCCAAAAAAATTTAGTAGATTAGGTGGTAAAATTCCTAAAGGAGCACTTTTGATTGGTCCTCCAGGAACCGGTAAAACTTTATTAGCTAAAGCAATAGCTGGAGAAGCGAACGTACCATTCTTCTCAATCTCAGGCTCAGACTTTGTTGAAATGTTTGTCGGAGTAGGAGCTTCAAGAGTTAGAGATATGTTTGAGCAAGGTAAAAAACATTCTCCATGCATTATCTTTATCGATGAGATTGATGCAGTTGGAAGAAGTAGAGGAGCAGGCCTAGGTGGTGGAAATGACGAAAGAGAACAAACTTTGAATCAGTTGCTAGTTGAGATGGATGGATTTGATACTAACGAAGGAATTATTCTTATAGCGGCAACTAACAGACCAGACGTTTTAGATCCTGCTTTATTAAGACCGGGAAGATTTGACAGACAAGTTGTAGTTGGAAATCCTGATATTATAGGGAGAGAGCAAATATTAAAAGTCCATGTTAAAAAAATTAATACTGGTCCAGACGTAAAGTTAAGAACAATTGCGAGAGGGACACCTGGATTTTCTGGAGCAGATTTAGCTAATTTAATAAATGAGTCTGCCTTGCTTGCAGCCAGAAAAAATAAAAGAGTTGTTACTATGTCTGATATTGAAGAAGCAAAAGATAAAGTAATGATGGGAGCCGAGAGAAGATCAATGGTTATGTCTGAAGATGAAAAAAAACTTACTGCCTATCATGAAGGTGGACACGCGATTGTTGCATTGAATGAAAAAGCATCTGACCCTATTCACAAGGCCACGATTATTCCTAGAGGAAGAGCACTTGGAATGGTTATGAGACTTCCCGAAAGAGATCAATTATCAGTCACGAGAGAAAAAATGCATGCTGATATAGCTGTTGCAATGGGAGGAAGAATTGCCGAGGAAATAATTTTTGGCCATGATAAAGTTACTTCAGGAGCATCATCGGATATTGAAATGGTAACAAAAATGGCAAAGAACATGGTAACAAAATATGGAATGACCACTGAGTTAGGTACTATTGCGTATGGAGAGAACGAAGAAGAGGTTTTTTTAGGAAGATCAGTTACTAAACAACAAAACATGTCTGAAGAAACAGCTAAGAAAATAGATGCTGAAGTAAAAAAAATTGTTGATAAAGGTTATGAAAGAGCGAGAAAAGTATTAACAGAAAAAATTGACGACCTTCATAAGATATCCAAAGCTCTGCTTATTTATGAAACTTTGTCTGGTGACGAGATAAGAGATCTAATTTTAAGGAATATTAAACCTACAAGATCTTTTAAAGAGGAAGAAAATGAAGACGGTAAAACATCATCGGCATTAGGATCATTAGGTTTAAAACCAAAGCCTGCAATTTAGCATTTAATGATTAAATATTACACAAGAGCGTGTAATTTTTATCATGGTAATCAAGCTAAAGATTTAATAAAAAAAAAACTTGCCCTTCCTTTATGTGGAATTAACAAAATAGCTTTTAATAATATTGAACTTTTTACTAGAAAAAAAAATAAAATTAATAGCAAATTTTTACATATTAAAGATATTAAATATTGTAACGCCACAGCACAAAAAAAAATAAATCTAGATTTAAAAAAAATCACTTCAAGACGAAAAAACTTTCTTAAAAATATAAATTTTAAATCCCCTTCAATTATGGGTATACTAAACCTAACACCAGATAGTTTTTCAGATGGCGGAAAGTTTAATTCAAAAAAAAAATCATTTGAGCACATTTTAAAAATGATTAAAACTGGTGCTGATATAATTGATATAGGCGGAGAGTCAACCAGGCCGGGTTCAACTACAATCGAACCTGCCAAAGAGTGGAAAAGAGTAGAAAAAGTAATCAAAAATTTTAAAAAGAAATTCAAAAAAAAATGTTTGTCTTTTGACACCAGAAAGTCAGAATTAATGATCCAAGGAATTAAACTTGGTGTAGATTTAATTAATGATGTGTCAGGTTTTGAATATGATAAAAATGCTCTTAGAAAATTAGAAAATTACGATATTCCAAAAGTGCTCCATCATATGAAAGGCACTCCAAATACAATGCAAAATAATCCGAGCTATAAAAATGTTTTATTAGATATTTATGATTTTTTTGAATTAAAAATTCAAAAAGAAATTAAATGTTATAAGATTGTATTAGATCCTGGAATTGGTTTTGGTAAAAATTTGAAACATAATTTGACTTTAATTTCTAAAATTTCTTTGTTTCATAGTCTAGGTTTTCCAATTTTAGTAGGGACTTCTAGAAAAAGATTTATTAGTCAAATTTCTGGAATTTATGATAGTAATGATAGGACAGGAGGAACTTTAGCATCAGTATTGTATTTATTGTCACAAGGTGTTCAAATTTTTAGAGTTCATAATGTTAATGAGGTCAAACAAGGTATTTTAGTATTTAAAAAAATATTATCTGAATAATGAAAAATAAATACTTCGGAACAGATGGCATTAGAGGAACTGTTAATCAGGGAAACATAACTGGAGAAAAATTCTTTAAGTTTGGTTTAGCCTCTGGGACCTATTTTAAAAACCTTAAAAAGGATAAACAATTGGCAATTATAGCTAAAGACACAAGATTGTCTGGCTATACATTAGAGCCAGCTTTAGTCTCAGGTTTGGTTTCCGGGGGAATGCATGTTTTTACTTTAGGCCCTTTGCCGACAAATGGTTTAGCAATGCTTACTAAATCTATGAAAGCTAACATGGGAATAATGATTACTGCCTCGCATAATCCTTATTACGATAACGGATTAAAATTATTTGGTCCAGATGGTATGAAGCTATCTGATAAAATTGAAAAAAAAATAGAAAAACTTATTGATGCTAAAATAACTCGCCAACTTTCAAATCCAAAATTTTTAGGAAGAGTAAAGAGATTAGAGGACGGAAATGATAAATATATAAAGATTTTAAAAAATAATTTTCCTAAAAATTTCAACTTGCGAGGTTTAAAAATAGTTTTGGATTGTGCTAATGGAGCCGGTTATAAAGCTGCACCTAAATTACTTAGAGAATTGGGAGCAAAAGTAGTAGCTATTGGGACTAATCCAAACGGATTTAATATCAACGAAAAATGTGGATCAACTTATCCATCCAAAATTAGAATAGCAGTAAGAAAATTTAAAGCCCACGTTGGTATATCTTTTGATGGTGATGCGGATAGAATAATTATGTGTGATGAAAAAGGTAAAATAATTAATGGCGATCAAATTATTGCAATGCTTGCTCGAAGATGGAAGTTTAAGAAAATTTTAAAAGGAGGAGTAATTGGCACATTAATGTCAAATTATGGGTTAGAAAGATTTTTAAAAGAGGAGAAAATAAAATTTTTTAGATCTAAAGTAGGAGATAGATACGTGAAAGAAAAAATGAAAAAATTAAATTTTAATTTAGGGGGAGAGCAATCAGGACATATTATTCTTGGAAAATTTGCTACCACAGGCGATGGTTTGCTAGTAGCTTTAGAAGTATTATATTCATTAAGAAAACTCAAAAAAGCTAGTAAATTATTAAATTTATTTAAGCCATTGCCTCAAATTTTAGAGAATATAAAAGTTAAGGACAAAGAAATTATTAATAAATCAAAATGTAAACTGGCAGTTCAGAAAGCTAATAAAATTATGGGTTCTTATGGAAGAATTTTAGTAAGGAAGTCTGGAACCGAACCAATAATAAGGGTTATGGCTGAATCTAACAATAAAGCTTTAATTTTTAAGTGCATTAAGTTAATAAAGAAATCTATTAAATAAATTGAAACCAAAATCAAAAATTTTAGTAATAGCTGGTTCGGACTCCTCTGGCGGCGCAGGAATTCAGGCTGATATTAAAACAATTACATCTTTAGGAAGTTATGCTATGACTGCCATAACCGCAATAACTGCTCAGAACACAACAGGAGTAATGTCAGTTTTTCCAATACCTCCTCTTGAATTGAAAAAACAAATTTTATTTACTTGTAAAGACATAAAGCCTAATGCAATAAAGATCGGTATGCTTCACTCTAAAAGTACAATAATGGCAGTTATTGAAAGTTTAAAAAAAATCGGCAACAAAAAAATAATTTTAGATCCAGTAATGATAGCAAAAGGAGGAGCAAAATTAATAAATAATGCTGCAATTGATTTCATAAAACATGAATTGATTAAAAAAACTTACCTCATTACTCCTAATATACCTGAGGCGGAAATTTTATCTGAATTGAAGATTAAAAATTCAAAAGATATGATAGAAGCTGCTAAAATCTTACTCAATTTCGGAGTTAAAAATGTTCTGATAAAAGGCGGTCATCTTAAATCAAAAATCCTCACAGACATTTATTTAACAAATTCAGAATTAATTATTTTTAAAAATAAAAAGATTAATACAAAAAATACTCATGGAACCGGTTGCACATTATCTAGTGCAATAACAACATTTTTATCATGTGGAAAACCTTTAAAGAAATCTTGTGAGTTAGGAATTAAATATGTTAATCAATCAATTAAGTCTAATCTAAATTATGGAAAAGGACATGGTCCGTTAAATCATTTAACGTCTTTTAAAGTGAATAAGAAATTTTTATAATGAAAAATGTAGTTGTTGTAGGATCTCAGTGGGGTGATGAAGGAAAAGGAAAAATTGTTGATTGGCTTTCTTCAGAGGCTGATATAGTTGTTCGTTTTCAGGGAGGCCATAATGCAGGCCACACATTAGTAATAGATAAAAAAATATTTAAACTTAGACTACTTCCATCTGGCATAGTTAGAGAGGGAAAAATTTCTATTCTTGGGAATGGAGTAGTTATTGACCCCTGGGCATTACTTTCTGAGATTAAAGAAATAAAGAAGCAGGGTATAAAAGTTACTCCAGAAAATTTTATGATTTCAGAATCAGCTTCATTAATCTTGCCATTCCATCAAGAAATGGATGAAATACGTGAAAATGCAGCAGGAAAAGGTAAAATTGGCACCACAAGAAGAGGAATAGGACCTTGTTATGAAGATAAAGTTGGAAGAAGATCCATCAGAGTGATGGATTTAAGGTCAGAAAGCAATTTGGACACAAGACTAAATAATGTATTACTGCACCATAACGCAATTAGAAAAGGGCTTAAAAAAAAGGTTTTTAAAAAAGACGAATTAAAAAAAAAGTTATTAAAAGTTGCTCCAGAAATATTAAAATTTGCAAAACCTGTTTGGCTCAAATTAGATGAATACAAGAAAAGTAGAAAAAAGATTCTTTTTGAGGGTGCTCAAGGTATTCTTTTAGATGTAGACCATGGAACATACCCTTTTGTAACTTCATCAAACACTGTACCAGCGATGGCAGCGACAGGTTCTGGTTCTGGTCCAGATAAAATTGGGTATATTTTAGGAATCACAAAAGCATATACAACAAGAGTTGGAAGTGGCCCTTTTCCAACAGAGCAAAAAAATAAGATAGGAGAGGAATTAGGAAGACGAGGTAAAGAATTTGGAACTGTAACAGCAAGAAAAAGAAGGTGTGGTTGGTTTGATGGAGTTTTAGTTCGGCAAACAATTAAAATCTCTGGAATAAATGGAATAGCATTGACAAAACTCGATGTACTTGACGAATTGAACGAAATTAAGATGTGTATAGGATATGATTTATATGGAAAAAAATTAAATTATTTACCTGCAGCATCTGAAGATCAATTTAAAATTAAACCAATTTATAAATCTTTTCCAGGATGGAAAACCAAAACTCAAGGCATAAGAAATATTTCTGATTTACCAGAAAATGCTAAAAGGTATATTTATGCGTTGGAGGATTTTATCGGAGCTAAAGTTTCAAGTATATCAACAAGTCCTGAAAGAGAGGATACAATATTGATTGAGGATCCTTTTAAATCTTAATTTGAAGGAAGCAAGTTCTTTGACTTGCTCGCGTTGATCATAGATTTTTGTAACTTTTCAAAAGCTTTAGTTTCAATTTGTCTTATCCTCTCTCTACTAATTTTATATTTTTTGCTTAATTCATCTAAAGTTTTTGGATTTTCAGAAAGTCTTCTTGCTTCAATAATTTCTCTTTCTCTCTCATTTAAAATTTTCATAGAGCTATTAAGTAGTTCTTTTTTATCATCGTACTCTTGTTTTTGCGAAATTAATAGTTCTTGATCTAAACTTTCATCTACCAACCAATCTTGCCATTCATCTTTTTCTCCAATTTTAATAGGATCGTTAAGAGATTTTTCCTGACCCATCATTCGTCTATTCATATTTACTACCTCTTGAGAGTCAACGTTGAGTCTTTTTGAAATTTCGGAAACGTGTTCATCTTTTAAGTCTCCTTCTTGACCTGGAGCAATCTGGTTTTTAATTTTCTTAAGATTAAAAAAAAGTTTTTTTTGAGCAGTTGTTGTGCCCATTTTTACTAAACTCCAAGATCTCAAAACATATTCCTGAATTGCAGCTTTAATCCACCACATCGCATAAGTGGCTAGTCTAAATCCTTTATCTGGATCAAATTTTTTTACAGCTTGCATCAGACCTATGTTTCCTTCAGATATTAATTCATTCACAGGTAATCCGTATCCACGATATCCCATAGCAATTTTCGCCACAAGTCTTAAGTGACTAGTTACTAATTTATGAGCTGACTGTAAGTTACCATTTTCTCTCCAATTTTTAGCCAGCATATACTCCTCTTCTGCATCTAGCATTGGAAATTTTTTAATTTGTGCTAAATATACTGATAAACCACCAACTGCCGGTGTCGGTAAATTACTTATTTGATTTTTATCTCTCATATTAAAGATCTATATATTATAAAAAATAATTCAACCATTCAGTTTTTTCAATAAATTTAACATTTTTTTAAAGTCACTTGGTAAATCAGTTTCAAAATTCATCCATTTATTTTTAGTTGGATGATTAAATCCGAGTGTTTGAGCATGTAAAGCCTGACCTTTTAAATCTTCTAATACCTCAGAAAAAATTTTGTTTACTTTCTTAAATTTAATTTTTTTTTTACCATATTGATTGTCTCCAAGAATAGAGGTGCCTTTATATTTTAAATGAACTCTTATTTGGTGAGTTCTACCAGTTTCTAACACGCATTCTAAAAGACTTATTTTTGGTATTTCTTCACCATAAAAAACTTTAATTGTTTTATAATTTGTTACTGCTTTTTTTCCACTTATGTCACTAGCAGTCATAAGCTGCCTATTTTTTTTATTTCTTGATATTAAAGTTTCTATACGACCACTTAGTGGTCTTACTACACCCCATACTAAACATTTATATCTTCTTTCAATTGAATGCTCACTAAACTGTTTTCCTAAAACCGAGTGAGAAAAATTATTTTTGGCTACAACAAGCAGCCCACTTGTTTCTTTATCAATCCTGTGGACTATACCTGGCCTCAAAAGACCACCAATATCAGATAAGTTATTTTTGTATTTATATTTTAAAGCGTTAGCTATCGTGCTTTCATAGTTTCCAGCACCCGGATGAACAACCATTCCATTTGGTTTATTAATAACAAGAATATCTTCGTCTTCATAAACAATATTCAACTTAATTTTACTTGGAATTAAATTGTCTTTTTTAACTTCAGACAAGATTAAGGAAATTTGATCATTTAATTTAACTTTAGTAGAAGGGGTATTAATAATCTTTTTATTAATTCTTAAATTTTTTTTTTCTATTAATTTCTTTAAATAAGATCGCGTTAAATGATGAATTTTCTTAGATAAAAAAACGTCAATTCTATTACCGGAACTATTTTTGTCGATAAAGAATTTTATTGTTTTATTCATAAATTGATTTAAATTGTTAAGAATTGCGCCGGTAGCTTCAACTGGATAGAGCGCCGGATTTCGGCTCCGGAGGTTATGGGTTCGACTCCTATCCGGCGCACCAATTTCATACGATCCAATCTTTAAATTTTTGTTTATTATTATTTATATATTCTGGAAAACTCTCGTCTATATTTACTCTTTGATACTTTATGTTTCTCTCAAACAAGTCAACTCCTTTTAAAATTTTTTCTTTAATATTATCAATGTTTGTAAAATTCTCAGAATTAAATTCCTGATGAGAATAAGAATTAATTTTTTTTTTTATATCTTCTGGTTTTTTTAAAAAACTAAAATGCCACCCTCCATTTTTGATAATCTGTGGCGGCTTATCTCCAAATATTTTCCAAAAAGAACGTTTTTTTGTTTTTAAATTTCTTAGCCATTGAGGTGATTTAAGATATTTTTTTTGACAAATTTTAGTTCCGGGCCAATTTTGATCTGTAACATTAAGTAAATTTATTTTTGATTGATAATTTTTTTGAAGAAAACAAGCGTATTTTTTTTTTATATCGAATTCACTTATTTTTTCTGGATTAGGAATCTCGTCTATGTCTGATATCATAATTAAATCATTAGAGTCATATTTCTTTATACCTCGATTTAAAGCGTTTCTTTGGAACTGATCTCTCGCATGATTTTCATGCCAATTTTTTTTTGGAGGTTTAACATTTATAGGCATATCATCGACAACCATGTATTCTATTTTATTTTTGAAAGCAGAGAAATTATTGTGATTAAATTTTAGTTTTTTTTTGTTACCAGCGTGGTCTCTTGTTGCCTCACATATTATGAATTTGTCAACTACTTTTCTTAAAGTATTTAATCTTATATCTAGAATAAGATCTTCGTCAAAATACATAAAACAATCTATTAATTTCATTCTCTATTCGCCCATATTTATTAAAGTTCCTCTTTTTTTTGCCCCAAAATATGAAATATAAAAAACTATAATTCCAAAAATAAAATATATGAAAGATATTGCAATTGATTTTATTATATTAAAATAATTTACAGTTTCTGTCATAAGGATGTTTCTCATTTCCTCAAATATGTGAACCAATGGAAGAGCCTTAGCAACTATTTGCAAATAGTTCGGTAGAACTTCAATTGGATAATAAATACATCCTAATGGGGCAAGAAAAAACAAACTGGCCCAAGCGATATTTTCAAAAGAGGGGCCATATCTTAAAAGACCAGATGTAACCAATAAACCTAATGTTACGCCAAATAAATATAAGGATAATAACAAAAAAATTAAAGGCATACCAAGTACCAAAACTGAGACTCCAAATAAAGGAATCGTAATTAAAACCGCAGGGACAAGGCCAATTAAAGTTCTCAAAATAGCTGTTAAAGTTAAAGCTGCAATTATTTCGCTAATTTTGATAGGTGCAATGAACAAATTAGTAAAATTTCTACTCCATATTTCCTCAAGAAACATCATATTAAAACTGATACTAGCCCTAAATAAAAAATCATATAATATGGCTGCGGTTAAGATAATTCCTACCGTATTACTGTAATACTCTGAGTTAAGAGTAAAAAACTTTGATATGAATCCCCACAAAAAAATTTGTACTGTCGGCCAATATATTAAATCAAGAATTCTGGGAAATGAATTCATTATTAAATAAATATGTCTTAAACCTAAAGCATATATCTTTTTAAAATTCATCTTTACTCCTTGCCAATTTAAGAAAAGTTTCTTCTAAATTATTTCGTCCATGTTTTTTTATGAGATCATGACAGGTACCATGATCTATAATTTTACCTTTTCTCATCATTATTATACTGTCACAAAGTCTTTCTACTTCACTCATATTGTGTGAGGCTAGTAAAATCGTTACTTTATTCTTTGATTTATAATTTTGTATATAACTTCTAATGAAGTCACCTATATCAGGATCTAAGCTTGCAGTTGGCTCGTCTAAAAGTAACACCTCTGGTTTATTAATTAAGGATTTTGCTAATGAGACTCTATTTTTTTGTCCAGAAGATAGTTCACCAGTTTTTCTCTCAAAAAAATTCTTAATATCTAAATCATGAGAAATTTCATCTATTCTCTTTTTTAAATTCTGTATCCCGTACAGCCTTCCGTAAATTTCAAGATTTTGTTTTACAGTAAGTTTTTTTGGAAGTTCTACATAGGGCGACGCAAAATTAAATCGTCTTAATATCTCATCCCTTTTGAATAAATCTATGTTTTTACCTTCTAGTTTAATCTCGCCACTGGTGGGCGTAACAAGACCTAACAACATTCCTATCGTAGTAGTTTTACCACAACCATTTGGACCAAGCAAACCAACAGTTTTATTTTTTTCAATTACGAAATTGATTTTATTTACAGCTAAATATTTGTTGTAATTTTTTGTCAAACTTTTTATTTCGATAAACATTATTTTGAAGCTCTTTCTAGACGATCGTTGATTGCAATGCCAGGACCTAAATTAGGAATCTTACAGACAAAGATTTTTTTATAGCCTTTATTTCTAATTTTTCTCATAATTTTATATAAGTTTGCAGCCGCTTCTCTCAAATCACCTTTTTTACTTAAATTAAAATAATTAGGATTACTTTTATATTTTTTTCCAAAAATAATATATGCGTGATTTAAACTTTTTGGTTTACCATGTAAGCTAACTGGAATTCCTGGAGAATAGTGTTTTTTTAACATTCCTGGAGATTTAACTTTTGAACTTACTTTAGAAAAATTGATTTTAAGATACTTTTTAATTTCTTTAGAACTAATGATTCCCGGTCTTAATATTTTTGGTTTACTTGTTAAATCTACCACTGTTGACTCAATTCCAATTTTAGATTTACCGCCTTCCACGATTATCTCTAGCTTATTTTTAAATTCCTCATAAACATCAACTGCAATAACTGGACTTAAATTTGACGATATATTCGCACTTGGCATAGCAAGAGGAAACTTTACTAATTTTAAAATAGAGCGAACAATTTTATGACTGGGAAATCTTACAGCGATAGTATCCAAGTTTGCAGTTGCAAGAGGGTAAATTTTTGAGCCCTTATTCTTTTTTAATATAAATGTGATTGGACCTGGACAAAATTTTTTATAAAGTTTGAAAAAATTATTATTCAGGATTGCATCTTTTTTTAAATTTTTTAAGTCGAAAAAATGTATTATTAAAGGATTTTTTTTTGGTCTTTTTTTTAATTTAAATATTTTTTTTACAGCTTTTTCAGAGTAGGCGTTTCCAGCTAAGCCATAAACTGTTTCAGTAGGCAAACTCAAAATATTACCCAGATTAAGAGATTTTATAGTTTTTTTAAGCACCTTTTCGTTGAAAGAATAAATATTTGAATAGATGTTTTTCATAATGTAATTATTATTTAATTTATGAAGATTGAAAATATTCCAGCTGACATCAAAAGTAAATCATTAAAAGAGGCAAGAGATGAAATTGATGAAATACTTATAAAACTTGAAAATGAAAAAGAAAACTCTGACGTATTGGAAAATGAATATAAAAGACTTATAATTTTAAATAAGCACGTCGAAAATATTTTTAAAAAAAAAACAAAAGAGATTTCTGATCTAAAAGAGTTTAAAATCAATGATTGAAAATAAGCTTCAAAAGAATGCTAAAAAAATTGATAAATTTTTAATAAATTTTTTAAAAAAGCAAAGAAAATCTTTATTATTAAATCCTATGAAATACGGAATTATTTCTGGAGGTAAAAAAATTAGATCAACAATAATTTTAGATACTGGTAAAATTTTTAAACTTAGAGAGAAAAATCTTATAAATATTTGTGCTGCAGTAGAATGTATTCACTCTTACTCTTTAATTCATGATGATCTTCCGTGTATGGACAATGACTCAATGAGAAGAGGAAAACCTTCTACTCATAAAAAATATGGTGAGTCAACAGCTGTCTTAGCTGGGAACTCTTTATTAACTTTAGCTTTTGAAATAATATCTGACAAAAAAAATTTATTATCTTCGAAACAAAAGAATGAGATTATAAATTTATTAGCGAATTTTTCAGGGCATACTGGCATTGCCGGAGGGCAAGAACTAGACTTAAAATTTGAGAATGAAAGAAAAAAATTTAGTCAAATTGTGGATATGCAAAGGAAAAAAACTGGAAAACTCTTCAATTTTTGTTTGCAATCGGTAGTAATAATTGCAAAAAAAAATGAAAAAGATAAAAAAGACTTTGCAAATCTTGGAGAAGAAATAGGATTATTATTTCAATTAGCAGATGATTTTTTAGATTTAAAAGGATCTACCAAAAAAGTTGGTAAACCAATTAAAAAAGATAGAAAAAAAGGGAAGTCAACTTTAATCAATCTTCTAGGATATAAAAAATCGTTCAACTACGCAGATAAATTACAGAAAAAAATATTGCTAAAATTAAAAAAACATGGAAA
>CESP01089374.1_pt1 | contig 18843 bp, 24 predicted proteins | sample 531211 | NCBI WGS metagenome assembly CESP01 (sample SAMEA2622074, study PRJEB7988) | marine metagenome | biome: marine biome (ENVO:00000447); feature: surface water layer (ENVO:00002042); material: "saline water (ENVO:00002010), including plankton (ENVO:xxxxxxxx)" | depth 5 m | reverse complement strand
GCGTATTAGATTATAAATTTAATTAAATTGAGTTTTTTATTTAAAAAAATTTGTATAGCCTCAGACCACGCTGGTTTTAATTTAAAAGAGATAATTAAAAATCATTTAATCAATAAACATATGTCTATTTTTGATTTAGGTCCATACGAAAACAAATCAGTTGATTACCCAGATTATGCAAAAAGACTAGCTAAGCGAGTTAAAGCTAAAAAAAGTGATATAGGAATATTAGTTTGCGGATCTGGAACAGGCATGGCTATAAGTGCTAATAAAATCAAAGATATAAGAGCCGCTGTTTGCTATAATTCTATGTCTACTAGATTGTCTAGACAGCACAATAATGCTAATATAATAGCTTTAGGAGCAAGATTAACAAAAAAAAGCCTATCTTTAAAATTAGTAGAGCTATTTTTAAAAACTAAATTTGAAGGTGGCAGACATTTAAGAAGGGTAAAAAAAATATAATGTCAGTAATTAAATTAGATAAATATTTAAACAGTTTCTTTAAATTAAGTTTGCAAGATGCTGATAATGAACTCTATAACTCAATTAGAGATGAATTTTCTAGACAGCAAAATCATATTGAATTAATTGCATCAGAAAATATAGTTTCGAAGGCAGTTTTAGAAGCTCAAGGTTCAGTTTTAACAAACAAATATGCAGAGGGTTATCCTGGAAAAAGATATTATGGCGGATGCGAACATGTGGATATTTCAGAGAACTTAGCAATTGAGAGAGCAAAAAAATTATTTGATTGTCAATTTGCGAATGTACAGCCACACTCTGGAGCACAAGCAAATGGTGCAGTTTATTTAGCTTTGTTAAAACCAGGTGATACTACTTTAGCGATGAGTTTAAATTCAGGTGGACACTTAACCCACGGAGCTAAACCAGCTCAATCAGGCAAATGGTTTAACGCTTTACATTATGAAGTTAATAAAGAAACTGGTTTAATTGATTATGACAGTGTAGAAAAACTTGCTTTAGAAAATAAACCAAAACTCATTATTGCAGGAGGCAGTGCGTACTCAAGAATTATTGATTTCAAAAAATTTAGAGATATTTGTGATAAGGTAGGAGCATTTTTACTTGTTGATATGGCACACTTTTCTGGTTTAGTAGCTGGAGGGGCATATCCTAATCCTACGAAATATGCTGATGTTGTAACATCAACAACTCATAAAGTTTTACGTGGCCCAAGAGGTGGAATTATTTTAACTAATAAAGAAGATTTAATTAAAAAGTTTAATAGTGCGATTTTTCCTGGTTTACAGGGTGGTCCGTTGATGCATGTAATTGCAGCTAAAGCTGTTTGCTTTAAAGAGGCTTTATCGGATGATTTTAAATTATACACAAAAAATGTAATTAAAAACGCTAAAGTTTTATCTGAACAATTATCAAAAAAAGGTTTCAAGATTTTTTCAGGAGGTACTGATACTCATTTGATGTTACTTGATCTAAGATCTTTTAATGTTACTGGTAAGGATGCTCAAGCGTCATTAGGAAACGCAAATATTACATGTAACAAAAATGGAATACCTTTTGACACAGAAAGTCCGATGATAACATCTGGAATAAGACTAGGAACTCCAGCGTGTACTACTAGAGGATTTAAAGAAAATGAATTTAAATTAATTGCAGAATTAATTCATAAAGTAGTCAAAGGATTAAGTGAAAATAAGTCAGATAATTCAAAAATTGAAAATGAAGTTCAAAAAGAAATAATTGATCTTTGCTCGTCTTTCCCTATATATAGTAATTAAAAGAATTATGCTTTGTCCATTTTGTAGAGAAAGAGATACTCAAGTCGTAGATTCTAGGCCTTGTGAAGAGGGAACAGCTGTTAGAAGAAGGAGATTGTGCTCATGTCATGGAGGTATGAGATTTACAACATTTGAAAGAATACAATTTCAAGAACTAAGCGTAATAAAAAGCAATAATAAAAGAGAACCTTTTGATCGAGATAAAGTTTCTAAATCTATTAGAATAGCTACAAGAAAAAGACCAATAGATATTGATGCGATAGATAATTTTGTTTCTAAAATAATTATGAAGATTGAAGGTCTGGGCGAAAGTGAAGTACCAACATCAACTATTGGCAAATTTATTATGGAAGGTTTACAGTATCTAGATACGGTTGCCTATGTTCGATATGCTTCTGTTTACAAAAATTTTAAAGAAGCAAAAGACTTTGAACAATTCGTCGGCAATTTAAATGAAAAAAAACCATAATTACTACCTTAATTTAGCATTTAATCAAGCGGAGACAAACTTAGGTCGAACAAAATTAAATCCGTCTGTGGGTTGTCTTGTTGTTAAAAATGGTGAGATTTTATCATCAGCTACAACCTCTATAAATGGAAGGCCCCACTCAGAATTTAATGCATTACATAAATTAAAAAATTGCTCTGGTGCATTTTTATATACAACATTAGAACCATGTACGCATTATGGAAAAACTCCCCCATGCACAAATATAATTATAAAAAAAAAAATTAAGAAAGTTTTTTACGCTTCTGAAGATCCGGATCCTAGAACTAGAAAAAAAGCAAAAAAAATTTTAAATTTAAAAAAAGTAAAAACACAGTTAATTAAAATAAAGAAATATAAAAACTTTTATAAAAGTTATTTTGTAAATAAAAAATATTCTATTCCTTACATAAGTTCAAAAATTGCAATATCAGAAGATTATCAAACAATAAATAAAAATAAAAAATGGATTACAAACGATAGGTCAAGAAAAATTGCACATTTATTGAGACATAAATATGATTGTATTTTATCTACATCAAAATCCATCAATCTAGATGACTCTTTACTAAATTGTAGGATTGATGGACTAGATAAATCTAGACCCGATTTATTTATTATAGATTTTAATTTAAAGCTTAAAAAAAAATTATCTTTAAATAATCTACTAAAAAAAAGAAAAACCTATCTAATTACAAACAAAAAAAATTCAAAAAAAACAAGATTTTATAAAAAACTAGGTTATAAGATAATTTTAGTGAGCAAATTTAAAAGTAAAAATGATTTTAATTTATTTTTTAAAAAAATTTATAGAATGGGTTATTCAAGAATGTTAGTAGAAACAGGTTTAACTTTTCTTAATTATTTATTAAAAAATAAATTAATTAATAAATTATATATTTTTAAAAGTAAGAACAAACTTGGATATAAGGGTAAAAATAATGATAGTGCTAAATTTTTAAAAAAAATTTCAGCAAAATTAATTACAATTAATTTAAATGGTGACAGACTTTATAAAAAGGAATTTTAATTATGTTCAATGGAATAATATTTAATACTGGTATAGTAAAGAGTATCAAAAAAAACAAAAATAGTATTTACGTTGGTATTAAATCAAAAATCCAATTTAATAAAAGTGAACTAGGTTCTTCAATTTGTTGTGACGGTGTTTGTCTTACAGTCGTAAAAATTAAAAAAAATATAATTTATTTTTATATTTCTTATGAAACTTTATATAGATCTAATTTTAAAAAACTGAAGATTAATCAAGTAATAAATTTAGAAAAGTCCTTAACCTTTGGAAAAAGTATATCAGGTCATTTTATTCAAGGACATGTAGATACTGTGGCTATAATTAAAAATATTAAATTATTAGATAAAACCTGGATAATAAAATTTCAAATTTTGAAAAAAAAATATAGTAAATTTTTAGTTGAAAAAGCTTCAATATCAATAAATGGGGTGTCACTTACTATTTCAAAAATTTATCAGAAGACTTTTGAAATAAGTGTAATTCCTCATACTCTTAAACTTACTAATTTAAAGAATTTAAAAGAAAATAGCTTAGTCAATGTAGAATTGGATATATTAAGTAAATATATATATAAATTTTCCAACTAATGTCTAAATATAAATTTTCAAAAATTTCTTCTATCATACAAGATGCTAAGAAGGGTAAGATGTTTATATTGGTAGATGACGAAAATAGAGAAAACGAAGGTGATTTAGTAATACCTGGTTCTAAATGCAATTCAAAGAGCATAAATTTTATGGCAAAGCACGGTAGAGGATTAATTTGTCTAGCTTTAACAAATAAACAGGTGGAAAATTTAAATTTACCTTTGATGTCCTCAATTAATAAATCAAGAATGCAAACTGCCTTTACAATTTCAATTGAAGCTAAAAAAGGAATTACAACCGGTATATCCGCACAAGATCGAGCTAAAACAATTAAAACAGCAATCAATCCAAAAGTTAGAAGAAGTGAAATAGTCTCTCCTGGTCATGTTTTTCCTCTGGTTGCAAGAAAAGGCGGTGTTTTGGAGAGAGCTGGTCACACAGAAGCCTCAGTAGATATTTCTAAATTATCAAAGTTAAACCCAAGTTCAGTGATTTGTGAAGTAATGAATGAGGATGGTAGAATGGCAAGATTAAATGACCTTTTCAAATTTTCAAAAAAGCATAGAATTAAATTAGCTTCAATAGAGGATTTAATCTCATATCGTTTAAAATATGAGAAATTGGTAAATAAAATAAATTCAAAAATGTTTTTCATCAAAGGAATTGGTAAGATTTGTATTCATAATTATAAAAATAAATTAGAAAATAACATTAACTCAGTCATTACAAAAGGAGAATTGAAACAAAGAAAATCTATTGCTGTAAGAGTGATTTCAAATAGGATTAAAACTAAAAATATTTTAAATAACAAAAATATAAAAAAAACTTTAAAAATAATGTCCAAATTTAAAAGTTTTTTATTACTAATAATAAATAACAAAAATAAAATTTCCAAGGAAAATAGTATTAATACTTTAAGATATTATGGAATTGGCGCTCAGATAATAAAAGACTTAAAAGTAAAAAATATGATATTAATTTCAAGAAGTAAAAAAAAGATTATTGGTCTTGAGGGTTTTGGAATTAAAATTAAAAAACAGATAATAATAAAATGAAAAAGATTTTAATAATTAATTCCAATTATTACGCTGAAATTTCTAAAAATTTAGTTTTAAAAGCTAAAGAGAAATTAACTAAAGCTCAATTTAAAATAGATATTTTAGAAGTTCCTGGAATATTTGAAGTTCCAATAGCTATAAGGAAAAATGTCAAAAAATACGATGGTTTTGTTGCACTAGGTTGTGTAATTAAAGGTCAAACTCCTCATTTTGACTTAATATGTGTCTCCACATTCAGCTCAATTTTAAATCTATCAATTAATTTTAATAAACCCATTGGAAACGGGATAATTACAGCTTACAATCTTAAACAAGCTGTTCAAAGAAGCAGAATAATTAAGAAAAAAAAACCAAATAAAGGGTCAGAAGCTGCTGAAGCAGTTATATCAATTCTAAAAAATGGACCTAAAAAAATCTAAAAACTCATCACCTCGAATTAAGGTAATTCAAAAACTTTACAATTCTGTATTGAATCCAGAGGGAGTAATTGATTTTCCCAAAAGTCAGTATAAAAAATTTATAAAAGATGTTGTTACTGGCACTTTAGAAAGATCAAATTTAATTGAAGAAAACATAAATTTATATCTAAAAAAAGACATAGACTTAACTAGAACAGACAAACTTTTGAAGATTGTTTTATTTGCGGCAATTTTTGAACTTATGTTCAAACATAGCACGCCTAAAAAAGTTATTATTAGTGAATATTTGATTGCTTCAGAGCATTTTTTGGAAAAAATACAAATTGGTTATTTGAACGCAATTCTTGATAAAATATCAAAAGAATTAAGAAAAGATGAGTAAAAAACTGTGATTTTAATAGAAGTTTAGCTTGCGTTTTTAATATTAATTTGGCATTTATGCGCTTTAAATCATGACAAATTTTTTAGAATTACTTTATTTAATTGCTTTTATAGGTTTACTAGCGGTTGCTTATAGTTATTTATTATCTGGACAAATTATTTCTTCAAGCGCCGGAAATTCAAAAATGCAAGAAATAGCAGAAGCCATACAAATTGGTGCTAAAGCTTATTTAAATAGACAATACAAAACTATTGCGGTTGTTGGAATAATTGTTTTAGCAATTGTGACATATTTCTTTAGTTATCTAGTGGGCATTGGTTACTTTATTGGAGCTTTCTTATCTGGTGTTGCAGGTTATGTAGGAATGCTTATTTCTGTTAAAGCTAATGTTCGGACAGCTGAAGCGGCAAGACAAAGTTTACAATCCGGTTTAACTATAGCATTTAAATCAGGAGCTATTACAGGATTGCTTGTAGCTGGATTAGCTTTATTAGCAATTACATTTTATTACATCATATTAATAAATTTAAATGTAGATAAAAGAGAAATTATAAATGCTTTGGTTGCTTTAGGTTTTGGAGCATCACTAATTTCTATTTTTGCAAGACTTGGAGGTGGAATTTTCACAAAGGGTGCTGATGTTGGAGCTGATCTTGTTGGTAAAGTTGAAGCGGGTATTCCAGAGGATGATCCAAGAAATCCTGCAGTAATTGCAGATAATGTAGGAGATAACGTAGGTGATTGTGCAGGTATGGCTGCGGATTTATTTGAAACTTACGCAGTTACAATAGTAGCAACAATGGTTCTTTCTTCAATTTTTTTCCCGACACAACCTAATATGATGGTATATCCATTAGCTATTGGTGGCTCTTGTATTATTACCTCAATCATTGGTACCTGGTTTGTAAAACTAGGAAAAAGTAAAAATATTATGGGAGCTCTTTATAAAGGTTTTGTAGTTACAGCAATTACATCTTTAATAATTTTGTACCCTGTAACTGATTCAATAATTGGCCTAGGTCAATCTTACACTCCAGCTAATAGCACATCAGGTTTTAATGGTTTAGATATTTATATTTGTGCTGTTGTTGGTTTGGTAATTACTGGTTTGTTAATTTGGATAACTGAATATTATACAGGTACAAATTATAGACCTGTTCAATCTGTTGCTAAATCATCAACAACTGGTCACGGTACAAACGTTATTCAAGGTTTAGCTATTTCTATGGAAGCAACTGCCGTTCCAGCAATTATAATTGTGGCTGGAATATTGTACACTAATGAACTTGCAGGACTATTCGGAATAGCTATTGCAGTTACATCTATGTTAGCACTTGCTGGAATGGTTGTTGCTTTAGATGCATACGGTCCAGTTACAGATAATGCTGGGGGAATAGCTGAAATGTCTAAACTTCCAAAAAATGTTAGAAAAACGACTGATGCTCTAGACGCAGTAGGCAACACAACAAAAGCAGTTACCAAAGGCTATGCTATTGGTTCAGCTGGACTAGGCGCATTAGTTTTATTTGCAGCCTATACAGAGGACATAAAATATTTTTCATCTGTGAAAGGCTCTATCTTAGAAGGAGTCAATGTAACTTTTGACTTATCTAATCCTTTTGTTGTTGCAGGATTGTTAATCGGAGGAATGCTTCCTTATTTATTTGGATCTATGGGAATGCAAGCCGTAGGAAGAGCAGGAGGAGCAGTAGTAATTGAGGTAAGAAGACAATTTAAAAAGATTCCAGGTATCATGAAGGGTAAAAGAAAACCTGATTACGGTCGATTAGTCGATCTACTTACAAAGGCTGCAATTAAGGAGATGATAATACCATCACTTTTACCAGTTTTATCTCCTATTATTCTTTACTTCGTGATTTTACAAATAGCAGGAATGGAAGCAGCCTTATCATCATTAGGTGCAATGTTATTAGGAGTGATAATTACTGGACTTTTTGTTGCAGTATCTATGACCGCTGGTGGCGGTGCTTGGGATAATGCGAAAAAATATATTGAAGATGGTAATTTTGGAGGTAAAGGTTCTGAAGCACATAAATCTGCAGTAACTGGAGATACGGTAGGTGATCCATATAAAGATACAGCTGGACCAGCAGTAAACCCGATGATCAAGATAACAAATATTGTTGCTTTATTACTTTTAGCTGTAATAGCACACTAAATTTATCTTTTTCCACCGTACATTTTAGTTCTAATACTTTGTAAAAATTCCTCAACAAAACTTTTATCACTTAAATTATTTTCAGTTATTTCTTTGGTAAATTTTATGTTAGCAATCTTCTTTTTATCATAAAAATCTTTTTCTTTTAGAACTCCAAATTTATCAAATGTTAAAACCATTACATTGTTTGTTTTTACAATATTTTGCCCTAATTTATAGTATTTTCCTTTGATTAGTACTCTCTCAATGTATATCCAAGTATTTTCATTACTAATAGATTTAGTATGTGGATTTCCAACTATTTTTATTACATCATTTGTATTACTTTCATTGATTACTAATATATTGTATCTATTTTCTAGGAATAAAATACCATGATTTTTTGTATTAACCTGGCAATTAGAAAAAAGAAAAAAAATTGAAATTAATATTGTATTATAAAAATAAATATGTCTGAAAATCATAAAACTAAACTTTATAATATATTATTAATCTTATCTAGAGATATTTTCTTTTATAAAAAAATCGAGTTACAAGATACTTTTGAAACGCGTATTTACCTTATGTTTATGCATTTCTCAATTCTGATGATCGTTGCTAAAAAAAAGGGGTCAAAATTTAACCAAAATTCCTACGATAATTTCTTTAACAATATTGAATATAATTTAAGAGAATTGGGCTTTGGAGATGTAAGTGTAAATAAAAAAATGAAAGATTTTAATAAAATTTTATATGACATATTGCTTAAAATTGATCTTGAAAAAGACAAAAGTGAGAGTTTTAAAATAAATAATGATCTTGTTTCCAAGTATTTTAGCTCTTTAAAAGGAAAAAGTAATAAATACATTGAATTTGAGAGGTATTTCACAAATTTTTTTCGCTTTTGCTTTGAACTTCCTTTAGATAATATGATAGAAGATTTAAAAAATTTTAAAAATTAGTTATGGCAGTACCTAAAAGAAAAACATCTAATTCAAAAAAAAAAATGAGAAGATCTCATCATAAATTACTTTCAGTTAACATTATTGAAGATAAAAAAAGTGGTGAATACAGACTTTCTCATCATGTCGATCTTAAATCTGGTTTTTATAACGGAAAAAAAATACTAGATATTTAATTATTATACTATGTCTAAAAAAATTTCTATTGCAATCGATGCAATGGGTGGAGATAATTCACCAGATAAAACTATTGAAGGCGTAAAAATATTTTTAGATAAATATGAAAAACAAGAAGATTTTATTTTAAATCTATTTGGTAAAGAAAAAATAATTCAAGAAAAGATTTCAAAATATAATATTTCTTCAAATTTCATTAATGTAATAAATTCGGAAGACGTTATCTCAAATGAAGAATCACCACTAACTGCTATTAAAAATTCAAAGAATACAAGTATGTGGAATTGTATAAAGCATCAACTTGAGGGAAAATCTGATATAAGTTTATCAGCCGGTAATACTGGAGTTTTGTTAGTCATATCAAGGATGATTTTGAAAATGATTGATCAAGTTAGCAAACCTGCTTTAGCAGGCTTATGGCCAAATCAAATTGGTATGAACGTAGTTTTAGACCTAGGAGCTAATATAGAATGCAACCATCAAAATCTTATAGATTTTGCAGAATTAGGGGCTGCCTTATACAAATCTTTATTTCCAAAAGATAAACCAAAAGTTTCATTATTAAATATTGGTTCTGAGGAAATTAAAGGAACAGAAACACTTAAAATAGCATCTGGTAGATTGAAGGAATTATCAAATGATGAAAATTTTTTTTACAATGGCTACATTGAAGGAAACGAAATAATGAACGGAATTTCAAATGTAATAGTCACTGATGGTTTTACTGGAAACGTAGCTCTTAAAACGGCCGAGGGAACTGCAAAGTTCATTACAAAAAACTTAAAAAAATCTCTAACAGAAAACTTTGTGACAAAATTATCTTTAATTTTTTCTTACTTTTCTTTAAAAAAATTTAAGGAGAAATTAGATCCTAGAAAATATAATGGAGCAATATTTTTAGGTCTGAATGGCCCAGTTGTAAAAAGTCATGGGGGAACTGACTCAACCGGTTTTTATCATTCAATTGATTTATGTTACAAAATAGTTAAAGGTAATTTAATGTCACAAATTAAAAAAAACTTAGATCATTCAAAAAGTGGTTAAGCATAAAATAAAAAAAATAGATTTAATAAATATAATTAGCAATAAAACTGGTCTCTCCCAAAATTTATCAAAAAAAATATTAAGCGATTTAATAGAAATTTTGAATTATAATATATCAAATGGTCATTTAAGTTTAAAAAATATTGGAACATTTAAATTACTAAGTAAGAAAGAGAGAATTGGTAGAAACCCAAAAACAAAAAAGGAACACTTAATATCAGCTAGAAAAGTGGTTAAATTTATACCTTCAAAATATATTTCTGAAAAATTAAATAAAACGAATGAATAAGTTTCTTACTATTTCGCAACTATCTAAATTATTAGGTTTAATAGATCCTAAAACAAGGAAACCGTTAAATCATATTCTTAGATATTGGGAAAAAGAATTTAAAGAAATAAAACCTAAAAAAATTAATAATAGAAGGTACTACTCCAATAAACAAATAGAAGAAATAAAAAAAATTAAATTTTTACTTAAAAATAAAGGGATGACGATTTCTGGTGTGAAAAATTTATTGAGGTCTAATATAATAAAACTTGACGATGATGACTCAAATAGTTTAAAAGATGAGTACTATAAACTTTACCTAAAAACAAAAAGCAAGAATATTTTAAAAAAAATTAATTTGATAAAATCTCATGGCAAAAAAAACTCATCTTAAAATCAGAATGGTCCCTGAAAGTGATCCCGATAGTAAATTTATCTACTATGCGAAAAAACCAACAAAAGGTGAAAAAGCGAAGGATAAACTCAAATTAAAAAAATATAATCCCAATACAAGAAAACACGAATATTTCATTGAGAAAAAATTACCTCCTCATAGTAAATAACTATTTTTTATCAAAATTTCTAAATTCGTAATCTATAAAAGCACTTATCATAGATTTCCATATTTTATTTGTGATTTTCGAATCTATATTTCTTTTTTTTGATTTTTTTGAAATATTTTTTAATATTATTGATATTCTTTTTTTATCTATTATTTCTCTCTTAAATTTCTTATTTTTTAAAACCGTATCAACAAGTTTTACTCTTTTTTTTATAATAGTTAAAAGATTGTTATCTAATATATCTAATTTTTTTCTAATTTTGATTATATTTTTGTTTACCATAGCGACATTTTTTAAATTTAAGATTATATAATAAAATATATATATAATATTATATGTACTCAAATGAAAAAAAAATAAATAAATTATTTTTTTATTGGTTATTAATTTCTTTATTGCTTGTTTTTTTAATAATAATTATTGGCGGTTTAACTAGATTAACTAATTCTGGTTTATCTATAACCGAATGGGAGTTATTTAAAGGAGTTTTGCCCCCCTTAAATCAAAATTCTTGGAATGAATATTTTGACCTATATAAAAAGATACCTCAATATAAATTATTAAACTTTGACATGACTCTAGATGAATTTAAGATAATTTTTTATTGGGAATATCTACATAGAGTCCTTGCTAGAGTTTTAGGTTTATTCTTTTTAATATTTTTAATATATTTTCATTTTTCTAAAAAAATTAGAAAAACTTATCTTTTTACCTGTTACTTTATTTTTACACTAATTGTTTTTCAAGGGTTTATAGGATGGTATATGGTCAAAAGTGGATTAGTGAATGATATTTCAGTAAGTCATTTTAGATTATCTTTTCATTTATCTACAGCTATTTTTATAATTTCAATAATTTTTTGGTTATTAAAAAATATTACCTCAAATAATGAAAAGAAATTTTTTAAATTATCAAGTAATAATTTTATTTTTCAGATGCTTCTTTTAATTATATTTTTTCAAATAATTTTAGGTGCTTTTGTTTCAGGTCTAGATGCGGGTAAGATTTATCAAACTTGGCCACAGATGGGTAATAGTTTTATTCCCAACGACCTTATTTTAGATAGTTTAAAAAAAACCTTAGACTTTAATAGCCACTCTCTAGTTCAATTTTATCACCGTAATTTGGCCTATGTAATAATTTTATATGTTCTATTCTTAACAATATATATTTATAAAAAAAAAATAATTAACTTATATAAACCATTAAATATATTAATTCTTTTCTTATTATTCCAAGTAATTTTAGGAATTTTTACATTAATAAGCGGGCTTAATATTTATCTTGCCTCAATGCATCAAATTGTAAGTGTCTTAGTAGTTTTAAGCGCTTTAAATCTTTATTATTTAAGAACTAAATAAATTGACATTTTTACTTATTCTTTGTATCAATCGCCATTCTAAATGACGCCATTTATTAAAAAGAAAGAAATAAAAAAAGACTGGTATTTAATAAATGCCCAAGATCTCTCTGTTGGAAGACTTGCCGCATATATATCTCAAGTTTTGAGAGGTAAAAATAAGCCTAAATATAATCCTCATATGGATAATGGTGATTTTGTAATAGTAACTAATATAGATAAAATAAAGTTCACTGGTAAAAAATTTATCAATAAAAAATATTATAGACATACGGGACATCCAGGCGGTATAAGAGAGTCAACACCAGCGTTTCTAAAAGAGAAAAATAAAACAGAACAAATTTTAAAATTAGCTGTTAAAAGAATGTTGCCTGGGGGTCCTTTGGCAAAAAAACAATTAACTAAACTGAAAATTTATAATGGTGAAAAACACCCTCACGATATTCAAAAACCTATATTGATAGAGTTTAGTAAACTTAACAGAAAAAATATTGTTAAATAATGGAACAGGTAAATCAGTCAAATACAAAAAATAGAAAAATTAAATTGGATTTCAAGGACAGTAAATATGCTACTGGAAGAAGAAAAAGGTCTATTGCTAAAGTATGGGTTAAAAAAGGATCGGGGAACATTCACGTAAATGGTAAAAAAATGAACGAATATTTTAAAAGACCTGTACATCAAATAATTGTAACCAGACCATTAGAAATCTCTGAAGTTGCATCAAATTACGATGTGAAATGCTCAGTTAAAGGTGGTGGTTTATCTGGACAAGCTGGTGCTATAATCCTTGGAATCTCTAAAGCGTTAATATCCCATGATGTAAATTTAAAGAATAATTTAAAAAAAGATAAACTTACTACAAGAGACTCTAGAGTTGTAGAGCGAAAAAAATACGGTCATAGAAAAGCAAGAAGAAGCTTCCAATTTTCTAAAAGATAATCATTTAAATTTAACTATTATTAAAGACGGTGATATAAGACATTATGTCTATACAAAATAAAATTAATGTAGCTGTAATAGGTGCTACAGGATATACAGGATTAGATTTAATTTTGATGTTATCAAAACATCCAAAGGTCGAGATAAAATATCTATGTGCCACAAAAAATCTTGGAAAGAAAATTAGTTTTTTTGATAAAAGAATAAAGAAAAAATTACCTAAAATTTCTGCAATCAATAAGATTAATTGGAAAAAAACAGATCTGATTTTTTTATCTTTGCCCAACGGTGAAGCTCAAAAAATTATTAAACAAAATTATTACCAAAATGTAAGATTAAAATTTATTGATTTATCCGCTGATTTTAGAATTTCAAATGTTAAAATTTATGAGCATAACTATAAATTAAAACATAAAGCTAAAAATTTAATTAGAGATTCTTTATATTCTATTCCTGAACTTACTAAGAAAAAAATAAATAATTATAGAATTATATCTAATCCTGGTTGTTATCCAACTTCTGTTCAAATACCATTAATCCCGTTAATTAATGGAAAATTAATTAATACAAAAAATATTACTATCGACTCAAAGTCTGGTTTCTCTGGTGCAGGAAAAAATTTAACAAAAAAATTTACTCATAAAAATTTATATTCATCTATTTTTGCTTACAGTACAAAAAGTCATAGACATATATGTGAGATGGAACAACAATTAACTTTATTTACTAATAAGAAAATTGATTTTTCTTTTAACCCACATTTGCTTCCAACATTTAGGGGAATTTTAACTGCTATATATGTGCAAACTAAAAAAGGTAAGTCTGGAAAAATTTTAAGAAATTCTCTCAAAAAATTTTACAAAAAATCAAAATTTGTAAAAATACTTAAACTCAATACCGAAATTGGTTCTGGGAACGTTTTAAATACAAATAATTGTGAAATATCTATTTGTGAAACAAAAGTGAAAAATAAGATTGTTATATTTTCAGCGATAGATAATCTTGTAAAAGGTGCCTCTGGTCAGGCTATACAAAATATGAACTTATTGTATAACTTCTCTGAAAATTTAGGATTAAAATGAAAAATATATATTTTTTATTTATATTCATGTTTTTACTGAATTGCAGTAAATCTAAAACAGTTTTAATTTGTGGTGATCATGTTTGTGTAAATAAAGTAGAAGCTAATCAATATTTTGAAGAAAATCTTTCAATAGAAGTAAAGGTCATAGAAAAAAAAACAGGAAATTCTTTTGATTTACTTGAATTAAATTTAAAGGAAGATCAAGGAAAAAGAGAGATTAATATTTTTTCAAAAAAAAATATAGATAAAAATGTAAAAGTTTTATCGAAAAAAGAAATTTCAATTATTAAAGAAAATATTAAAAATAAAAAAAAAGGAACTCAAATTGCTAAAAAGATATATAAAAAAGATAAATTGAATAAGAAAAAGCCTGAGAAGATTACAGAAAATCTCAAAAAGATTAATGTAAAGAATGAAGGGAAAAAAATACAAAAAGATAAAATTATCAAAAATAATCAAAATGAAATTAGAAAAGATGTATTTGATGTTTGTACTATTTTAGAAAAATGCAATATTGAAGAAATATCAAAGTACTTAATCAAACATGGAAAGAATAAAGGATTTCCAGATTTAACTAAAAGACCATAACCCATATATGAAAAAATTAAACATTGCAATTGTAGGATTAGGTAATATTGGAAGCTACCTTTTTAAATATTTAAAAGACAATAATAAAATTCTAACAGAAAAAAATAATTGTCAACCTATTATTAAATATGTTTCTGCTAAAAATAAAAATAGAAAAAGAAATATTACTATAAAAAGAAATCAATGGTTAAATAATTATCTTGATGCAACTGTCAAAGATGATGTTGATTTAATTATTGAGTTAATTGGTGGAGCAGAAGGACCTGCAAAAAAATTAGTTTTTAATGCTTTAAAAAATAAAAAGCACGTTGTCACTGCCAATAAGGCTTTAATTGCTAAATATGGAGATAGATTAGCTAAAATAGCTGAGAAAAATAAAGTAAACCTTGAATTTGAAGCGTCAGTTTGCGGCGGTGTGCCTATTATCAGGTCTTTAAAAGAAGGTTTAATTGCTAATAAAATAACAAAAATTTATGGAATATTTAATGGTACTTCGAATTATATCCTCTCATCTATGGATAAAGAAAATAAAGAATTTAACGACGTTTTAATTGATGCACAAAATTTAGGGTATGCGGAAACTAATCCATCTGCTGACTTAAATGGTGATGATGTATCCTCAAAGTTAAAAATTCTAACATCATTATGTTTTAACTCGTTTTTAAATAACAATATATATGTTGAAGGTATTACACAAATAGATAAAACTGATATAGATAATGCTAACAAACTTGGTTACAAAATTAAGCTTTTAGGCTTTGCTGAACTTTTGAATAACAAAATCTATCAGAGAGTTCATCCAACATTGATAAAAAAAGATTCTTATGTCGCTAGCATAGACGGTGTTCTTAATGCTGTAATAATAGATGGAAAACCTGTGGGTCAAAGCACTATTCAAGGAGAAGGAGCGGGTGCTGCGGCGACCACATCAGCTCTTGTGTCTGATATTTCATCTGTGCTAAGAGGTAATATAAAATTTCCTTTTTCTCTTTCAAATAAAGAAAGGAAAAAACTTAAATTTGAAAATTTAGATCAAAGACTGTTTTCTGCATATTTGCGTTTCGAAGTTGAAGATAAACCTGGAATATTATCTAATATCACAAATATTTTTTCAAAAAATAGAATATCAATTAAAAGACTGGTTCAAAATCCTTACAAAAAATCCTCTTCAATTGTTATTATTACTCATAAATCTAAAGATATATTCTTAAAAAAAACATTGAGAGAAGTTGATAGAAAAAATTTCGTAAAACATAAATCGAAATTGATAAGAATTGATGATTAATTTATGTCGATTGATAAAAAATTCTTAAATTTATTTACTAAGGTGACCGAAAAAGCTGCAATTGGTGCTTCAAAATTTATTGGAAAAAAAGATAAAATAGCAGCTGATAAAGGCGCTGTTGATCCTATGAGACAAGAACTTAATAAAATTAATATGGAAGGAACAGTTGTTATAGGAGAGGGTGAAATGGACGAAGCACCAATGTTATATATCGGAGAAAAACTAGGCACTTTAAATGGACCTAAATTTGATATTGCTGTTGATCCATTAGAAGGAACAAAATTTACTGCAAATGGAGAACCTAACGCATTTTCTGTATTAGCTATTTCTGAAAAGGGCGGCTTATTATCTGCCCCAGATACTTATATGGAAAAAATTGTAATTGGATCAAATTTACCTAAAAATATATTGGATCTTGATAATGGAGTTGAAAAAAATATCAAATTATTAGCCAAAGCAAAAAATAAACAAATATCGGAACTAAATGCGTGTATTCTAAAAAGACAAAGACATAATGAAATTATTGAAATATTGAATAAAATGAATGTAAATATTAATTACATAACGGATGGCGATATTGCTGGAGCTCTAAGTGTAATTGGAGAAAATCCTAAAAATGATATTTATTATAGCACAGGAGGCGCTCCAGAAGGCGTTGTTGTTGCAGCAGCTCTTTCTTGCTACGGCGGTCAAATACAAGGACGATTAGTACTAAACGAGGAAGAAAAAGTAAGGGCAAAAAAACTCGGAATCACAGATTTTAAAAAGAAATATAATATAGAAGATATGGTTAAAGGTGATGTTATCTTTTGTGCTACAGGAGTGACTTCTGGAGATTTAGCAAAGGGAGTATTAGATTTAGGGAACGAGTTTGAAGTAAATACTTTTGTACTTCATAAAAGCAAAAAGATAGTTAAATCAGTCACAAATATTTATAATAAATGAACTCACTTTCATTAAGTGGTAAAAATTGGATATTAAAAAAATTTAATGAAAAAGATGTCATTTTTTTGAAAGAAAACTTTTCATTAGACGAAATAACATCAAAACTTTTATCAATTAGGCAAATTAAAAAAGATGAAATAATTTCTTTTTTAAATCCCTCAATAAAAAATTTCTTACCAAACCCAGATAATTTAATAGATATGGAAAAATCATCGAAGAGAACTGTCGAAGCAATAATTAAAAAGGAAAAAATTGGAATTTTCGGTGACTATGATGTTGATGGAGCTACCTCTACAGCTTTACTAGGAAATTATTTTTCCGAGCTTAATATAGATTATGAAATTTATATTCCAGATAGAAAGAAAGAAGGATACGGGCCATCGATTAAAAGTTTTCAAGAATTGATTGATAAAAAAGTAAAAATTATTTTTACTGTAGATTGTGGTACCTTATCATTTGATGCCATAAACTTTGCTAAAGAAAAGAATATAGATGTGATTGTGTTAGATCACCATCAATCAGAAATAAATTTACCAAAAGCTTTTTCGGTAGTTAATCCCAATAGATTAGATGATAAATCAAATTTACAATACTTATGTGCGGCTGGTGTTTCTTTTATGTTTTTGGTTTCACTTAACAGAAAATTAAGAAATGATGATTGGTTTAATCAAAAAGATATAAAAGAACCGGATTTAATTAATTATCTTGATTTAGTTTCGCTTGGCACAGTATGTGATGTTGTTCCATTAATTGGTTTAAACAGAGCTATAGTTAAACAAGGTTTAAAAATAATAAAATTTAAAAAAAATCTTGGTTTAAAAACTTTGTGGGATGTTTGTAAAATTGAAAGCAATCCTTCAATATACCATCTAGGTTATTTGTTAGGTCCTAGAATAAATGCAGGCGGACGTGTTGGTAAATGTTCACACGGAGCAAATTTACTTTTAAATAAAGATCCAAAATATTCTTTCAAATTAGCCTCTGAATTAAATCAATACAATATGGAAAGACAAATGCTAGAGAAAGATCTTTTAAAAAAAATTTTATATGAAACAAAGGACTTTTCTCATGATCCAGTATTAATTATGAGTGGAAAAAACTGGCATGAAGGTGTAATCGGTATAGTAGCTGCTAGGTTAAAAGATAAATTTAATAAGCCAGTTATATTAATTTCTATAGATGGAAATATTGGGAAAGCATCAGCAAGATCTATAATAGGTTTTGATATTGGTTCAGTAATCATTTCAGCTACTCAAGAAAATATTTTAATTAAAGGTGGAGGACATAAAATGGCTGGAGGGTTTTCTATAAAAATTGAAAATATAAATATTTTTAAAAATTTTGTCTTAAAAAAGTTTAAAGGAGTAAATGAAGATTTAAAAAATGAAAAACCCTTATTATTAGATAGTATTATAGCTCCATCTGCAGTTAATTTAGACTTTTATAATAAAGTTGATTTATTATCCCCTTTTGGATCTGGTAATCCAGAGCCAAAATTCATTATTGAGAATGTAAAAACTATTAATGGAAAAATTGTGGGTGAAAAGCATGTGAAATCAATTTTAAAAGGTGAAGATGGATCTACTATAAAGTCTATAGCTTTTAATGCGACAGAAAATGACTTGGGCAGTTATCTATTAAAAAAGAATAATAAATCATTTAATATTGCAGGAAAATTATCCCTAAATAACTGGAAAGGGCAATCAAATGTAGAGTTTATTATCGATGATATTTCTGT
>CESP01006355.1_pt1 | contig 18881 bp, 17 predicted proteins | sample 531211 | NCBI WGS metagenome assembly CESP01 (sample SAMEA2622074, study PRJEB7988) | marine metagenome | biome: marine biome (ENVO:00000447); feature: surface water layer (ENVO:00002042); material: "saline water (ENVO:00002010), including plankton (ENVO:xxxxxxxx)" | depth 5 m | reverse complement strand
AAAAAAAAAAAAAATAACTTTTGTAGTAGGTTTTAGCATCTATAATAAAGAAAAAATATAAACAATATTGAAATTTTTATATCTTAAAAAACTTTCAATTTCAAAAGAGATTCTTATTACCATTTTATTTTATATTGGTTTATTTTTATTACCTTCAGCATTTTCCGTTTCATCAATATTTTTATTGATTTCTTTAATATTAAATTCATTTATTAATGAAGAAAATTTTTTTGAGGATAAGTTAAATATCTTTTTCCTTTTTGGAAGTTTTTTATTAGTTATAAGTTCAATAATGCATAATTTTAGAAGTAATTATCTCTCCTATGATCCTAATTCCAGTCTTTCATGGATAGGTTTAGCAAACTGGATCCCTTTTTTCTGGTGTTATTGGGGTTTCAAGCCTTTACTGAATAATTCTGAAAAAAGGAAAAAATCGTCTTTAATATTATTGTCAGGAACATTTCCAGTTTTTATTACTGGATTGGGACAATCTTTTTTTAATTGGGACGGGCCATTTGAAATTTTTAATGGATTAATAGTTTGGTATCAAAGACCATTAGAGGGAATTACTGGATTAACCGGACTATTTAATAACCCTAATTATGCAGGGAGTTGGTTAAACGTAATTTGGCCTTTTTGTATTGCTGCATTATTAGATAAAACAAAATATTTAGCAAAAAATATTTCTATCTATCTATTTACTTTGGGTATCTCTTTATCTACTATTTTGACAAACTCTCGGTCAGCTTGGATAGGTTTTATTATTGGCACTTTAATTGTTTTCGGTAAAAAAAGTTTTAGATTAATAAAAAATTTATTAATAATTATTTCCTTAATTATTAGTGCAACAATTTTTCCAATTTTTGGGAGCAATATCCAATTTTTTTTACAAAACATTATTCCTGAATCGATATGGATGGAATTTAATGACTTTCAATACTCAAGAATAGAAATTTGGCATAAGGGATGCGAAATTGTTTTTAACAATCCAATTTTTGGGACTGGGGCAGGATCATTTCCAGAAATTTTTAAATTAGAAACTGGATTATGGAAAGGTCACGCACACAATCTTCCTTTAGAGTTGATAATAAGCTATGGAATACCTGCAGGAATCCTTATACTAATTCCAATTTTTTTTATAACATTTAAATCTATTAATATAGTACTTTTTGCTAAAGGCAGAGGATCATCTTCTTTATATGATCAATCATGGATAGCAGCATTAGTTGTATTATTTTTTTCTCAAATGGTAGATGTTCAATATTTTGACGGGCGAATAAGTATTATTTTTTGGATTTTATTATCTGGGTCAAGTAATATTATTAAAAATGATGAAGGGATTGAATATAAAAAAATTTAATTCTTTGATTAGTAAACCTTACTTTAGATATGTTTAAATAAATTTAAAGTTCTTTTAATTAAGAGAAATAATGAATTTCAGAATTCCATGGATCATAAGTAGAAGAAGAAAAATTTTAGGTAGTTCAATAGACTATATAATAAACTTCTTTTTATACAATTATATTTTTTTTAAAGAGATTGGAATTTATCCAAGTAAGATTGTATCTCTAAGTTTTGCATTATTTTGGATTATAACTAGCTATGTTCTTGGCAGATATGTAAAAACAGAGAAAATCTCATTAGATACATTTTCTAAAGCATTATTAAAAATTATTCTTATCTTTTTTATTTGCAACCTGATTTATTTAACTATTAACTGGGGTTTACCGCTAGTTTTTTATTGGGATAAAATCCAATTTAGCAGTTATAGTTCGAAAGAAATAAGTAATTTATTTATAAGGTCATCTATATATATTTCTTTTTTTAGTCTTTTTATTCAATATTTCTTTAGCAAAATTACTTATAATATCTACGACCAAAGTAAGGAATGGTTTTTTTACGGGACAAATTCCCAATATCAACAAGTTTTAGCTGAATTAGAGGTTATCAAAAACGATATTAATTTATCTATAGTTGATGAGAAAGAAGATTTAGATAAGTTGGAAAATAAAAATTTTAAAGGCATTGTAATAGGCAATTTTAACAATATAAATAAAAAAAATTTGAATATAATTTTCAATTTAAAATTACGAGGTATACAAGTGGAAAGTCTGCTTTCTTGGTTTGAAAATGAATTCCACAGAATGCCAACTCAAATTATCGATAATAAATATCAACTTATTGAAAAGTTCAAATCTATTGAAGACAGTTATCAAATAAGAGCTAAAAGGATTGGGGATCTACTAGTGAGTTTTTTGTTATTAATAATGACATTTCCTCTTTTTATAATTATTAGCATTTTAATTTTTTTAGAAGATCAAGGGCCCCTCTTATATTCCCAAACTAGAACGGGATTAAATGGTAAAAGGATAAAAATAGTTAAGTTTAGGAGTATGAAAATAGATGCGGAAAAAGATGGAATTCAGTGGTCAAAGAAAACTGATCCAAGAATTACTCGAATTGGAAGAATTATAAGAGCCACAAGATTAGACGAGCTACCTCAATTAGTTTGTGTAATTAATGGGTCAATGAGTTTAATTGGGCCAAGACCAGAAAGGCCTGAAATAGAGAATCAATTTTTAAAAAACATCCCTTATTATAATTGTAGAAATATCTTAAAACCTGGAATTAGTGGATGGGCCCAAGTAAATTATCCATATGGGGCAAGTATCTCTGATTCTTCAAAAAAGCTTAGTTACGACATATACTACATTTGTCATTTTTCAATCCTTTTAGATTTATTAATTTTATTTAAAACAATAAAGTTGGTTCTTAAAGCAGGAGGCTCTAAACCTAAAGAAAGAAAAAATGAAATTGATAATCTTTAATTTGAATAATTCACTTAACTTTTTTTTAGAATTAATATTTAATTTACATACCTTTGTTTTGATTTTTTACTTCCTTTACTTAGCAATTTTCAGGAATAATATTCTAGAAACCAAGTCGCAAATCTTCTTACACCTTCCTCTACAGAAATTTTTGGTTTATAACCTATCCATTCTTCTAGAAGATTTGTATTAGAAAAAGTTTTCTTAACATCTCCAGGTTGAATTGGTTCGAATTTCTTTATTGCTTTTATAGATAGATTATCTTCTAATAATTCAATAAAGTAATTAAGCATTATTGGCTTTCCGAAACCAATGTTAAAAATTTTGTTTGGCACTTTATGTTTGCTATTAATTAATTCATTGCTGTTAGGAGCTTTTAAAGCGCACAAAAAAGTTCCCTCTACTATGTCTTCAATAAAAGTAAAATCTCTACTCATTTTTCCATAATTAAAAATAGAGATTGGTTCTCTTAAAAATATTTTTTTAGAAAAAATCATTGGTGCCATATCTGGTCTACCCCATGGACCATAAACTGTAAAAAATCTTAATCCTGTAATTGGAATGTTATAAATATTGCTGTAAGAATATGCCATCATCTCATTTGATATTTTGGTAGCTGCGTAGAAACTTAATGGCCTGTTAATTTTCTGGTTTTCAGTGAAAGGGAAATCATCATTCCCTCCATATACAGAACTACTGGAAGCATAAACTAAATGTTCAACGTTATTATTTTTGCAATTCTCTAGGATATTGAAAAAACCATTTAAATTTGACTTTAGGTAAGAAGCAGGATTATCTATAGAAAATCTTACACCTGCTTGGGCCGCAAGATTTATTACAATATCGGGCTTATTTTTTATAAAAATTTCTTTAATCTCCAAAATATTCTCAATAGAAACTTTAAAAAATTCCCATAAATACTTCCTATCTTTTATGTAGTTCTCAATAACCTTTAATCTGTCAGATTTTAGTTTTATATCATAATAATTATTTAAGTTATCTATTCCAATAACCTTATAGTTTGCTGCCAAAAATCTTTTTGAAAGAGCTGCACCAATAAATCCAGCACATCCTGTAATAAGAACTACTTTTTCAAATTTGTTCATTAAGAAAAGTTCTCTTATAATGCAAAGAATATAATTTAATATAACTCATCAAATTTAAACTTCTAAAATAAACTATAAAATATCTCAAATAGTAAACTAACAAAAAAATTTAAATGTTTATTTATAAAATAATGTGATGGAAAAATATGAAAATTCCTCTCAAATCGCAATCATTTTAGGATTCTATAACGGTAGTGAATACTTACGCGAGCAGTTAGAGAGTATAGTATGTCAAACTCACAAAAAATTTAAAATATTTATTTTTGACGATTATTCTTGTAAAAAAACAATTGACTCTGAACTAAAATCATATATTGAAAAACAATCTAATATTTCAATAATTAGAAGAAATTATAATATTGGATATGCAAAAAATTTTTTATATGGTTTAAAAGATGTGGGCTCTAATTTTGATTTCTATGCTTTTAGTGATCAAGATGACATATGGGAAACAAATAAGTTAGAAAATAGTATAAAAAAAATTCAAGCTTTAAATTCCTCTTCTTCAATTTTATATTGTTCAAGAACAGCATATTTTGAAAATGATTCTCTTGATGAAATAGGTTCTTCAAAACTTTTCAAAAAGAAACCCCAATTTAAAAATGCTCTCATACAAAATATTGCAGGAGGTAATACTATTTTAATGAATAAAAAAGCTCGAAATCTTATGATTAATTCATTGGTCTCTGAACATTACATATCGCACGACTGGTGGTGTTATCTTATAATCTCGGCATCAGGTGGAGAAATAATTTTTGATCCTTTTAAATCAGTAAAATATAGACAGCATGGGGAAAATATTATTGGGGGCAATCAGAAATTCAAAGACAAAATAAGAAGATTTAGTAATTTTTTTAATGGAAGTTTTAAAGAATGGAATAATATAAATATTATAAATTTATTAAAAAATAAAAAGTTAATTCATAAGAAGAACTTAAAAACGCTTCAAATATATATTGATGCTAGAAATGAAAAAAATATTTTTCTTAAAATTCAACTATTCAAAAAAACAGGGGTTTTTAGACAATCATTATTAGAAAATTTTATTTTTAGTATTGGAGTAATATTAAATAAAATTTAAAATTAATTTTTTTTTTTAAACCAGCAATTTTAAAATAAGGTTAGTTTTATCTTTCATTATCTAAAATGAATTATCAAAATCAAATAAATAGAAAAGGTATAATTCTCGCTGGAGGCAAAGGTTCAAGGTTAAGCCCAATAACAAATGTTGTAAGCAAACAGTTATTACCAATATTTGATAAGCCAATGATCTATTATCCACTATCAACACTTATGCTTTCAGGGATAAAAGAAATCCTAATAATTACAAATGAAAAAGATAAAACATTATTTCAAAGTTTATTAGGAGACGGGGAAAAACTAGGAATTTCTATTGAGTACAAAACTCAAAAAAAACCTGATGGAATAGCTCAAGCATTTCTGATCGCTGATGAATTTATTAAAGATAAGCCAGTTACTCTAATATTAGGAGATAATATTTTTTACGGAAAAGGTTTAGTAAACCTACTTCAGAATGCAAATAATAATAGTAATGCAACAATATTTGCTTATCCAGTTAAAGATCCTGAAAGATATGGAGTAGTAGAATTTAATAAAGATTTGAAGGTTTTATCTATTGAAGAGAAACCTAAATTACCAAAAAGTAATTTTGCAGTAACAGGAATCTATTATTATGACAATACCGTTTTAGAAAAAGCAAAATCTATTAAATTTTCAAAAAGAGGTGAATTAGAAATAAGTGATATTAATAACTTGTATCTAAAAGAAAACTCTCTTAATATAGAACTCTTTGGTAGAGGAATGGCTTGGCTAGATACTGGCACTTTTGATTCTTTAAATGAGGCATCTATTTTCATAAAAACACTTGAGAATAGGCAAGGTTTAAAAATATCTTGCCCAGAAGAAATTGCCTGGAGGAAAGGATGGATTGATGATGGAGATTTGATTAGATTATCTAAACCACTTGAAAAAAGTGGATATGGTAAGTACTTAATTTCACTTCTAGAAGAGTAGATCATAAATGAATATTAATTACCAAAAATGTTTTAGTCCAAAAGGCACGTTAATTAAAGGTCCTCTTACTATAATTCCAAAAATTAATCTTGATAAAAGAGGATTTTTTCAGGAAAGTTGGAATAAAAAAGACTTTAATGAAGTTCTCTCTAAAAATGACCAAAAAGAAGAATTTTTTGTTCAAGATAATCACTCAAAATCTATAAAAGGGACTTTAAGAGGGCTTCACTTCCAACAAACTCCATATGCTCAGGGTAAATTAGTTAGATGTATAAAGGGGGAAATATTTGATGTTGCAGTTGACTTGAGAAGAAATTCAAAAACGTTTCTTAGTTATGCTTTTGTAAATTTGAGTAGTCAAAATCAAAAGCAATTCTGGATACCAAAGGGTTTTGCTCATGGTTTTCTAACCTTAACTGATAATGCAGAAGTATTTTATAAAACTACTAATTATTGGAATAAGGATTCAGAATTATGTCTGCTTTGGGATGATCCAGATATTAATATCGATTGGCCATTATTAACACTTAAAAAAGAAATTAATGTTAGCGAAAAAGATAAAAATGGCTTTTTGGTATCTCAATTAGATAATAATGATTTATTTTTATGAAAATATTAATAACAGGAGTAAGTGGTCAACTTGGCTCTCAATTACAAAAAAGTGCTCTTAAAGAGTATGAAATAATTCCTCTAAAAAAAAATCAATTTGATCTTCAAAACAAAGAATATTGCAAAAAAGTTATTCTCGAATTGAGGCCTGATTGGATTATAAATACTGCAGCATTCACTGCAGTTGACAAGGCAGAAATAGAAGTTTCTAAAGCTTTTGAGATAAATGCATATGGAGTAGAAAACCTGGCAAAAACATGCTCTATTTATGGTGGTAGACTTTTACAAATAAGTACAGACTTTGTGTTTGATGGTTGCAAAAGAATTCCGTATTTACCTAACGATAAATCAAATCCATTGAATATATATGGTGCATCCAAGCTTAAAGGTGAATACCTATCTTTAAAATATCCAGGAACATTAGTTCTTAGAACAAGCTGGTTATATGGTCCATCAGGTAATAATTTCCTTTTAAAAATGTTAAATCTACATGAAAATGCGATAAAAGAATCAAAACTTCTTAAAGTTGTTAATGATCAAAGAGGATGTCCTACTGATACCATTCAATTGGCAGAAATTTGTTGGAAACTAATTAAGAAAGGAATTAATGCTAATTCAAAAAATAAATTATTCCATTGGAGTAATAAAGGTATAATAACTTGGTACGATTTTGCCTTGGCAATTGGTAAATATGCTGAGGAATATGGATTAATTAAAAAAGCAGCAAATATTAAGCCTGTTCCTTCTTCAGATTATGAAACACTCGCTAAAAGACCAAATTTTTCTGCATTGAATTGCCACAATACAAGCAGGTTTTTAGAAATAGAACAAATAGAGTGGACTGAAGCATTAAAGTTAACTTTAAAAAAAATTAACCCAAGGTCAAGCACAATATGAGAATACTTGTAACAGGTGGCGCAGGATTTATTGGTAAGAATTTAATACTAAAATTACTTTCATCCCCAAATAATGTAGTTTTTAATATTGATAAACTCAGTTATGCTAGTCATCACAGACCAATTGAGGAATTTTGTTCAAAAACAAAAAACAAAAGATATAAATTTCTAAATATTGATTTAGCGAATGAATCTAAAACTTTCGAAGCATTAAGAAGTGCAAATCCTGAAATAATTTTCCATTTGGCAGCAGAAAGTCATGTAGATAGATCTATAAGTAAACCCTTTGATTTTATAAAGAGTAATATCATAGGAACTTATAATTTACTTTCAGCATCATCAAATTTTTATAATCATCTAAAAATCGAAAAAAGAGAACGTTTCAAGTTCCTCCATATTAGTACTGATGAAGTCTTTGGATCACTTGGATCTAATGGGTATTTCTCTGAAAATTCAAAATACGATCCAAGAAGTCCTTATTCTGCATCTAAAGCTAGTAGCGATCATTTAGTTAAAGCATGGCATCATACTTATTCCCTACCAGTGTTAATTTCCAATTGTTCAAATAATTATGGTCCTTGGCAGTATCCAGAAAAATTTATTCCCAAAATTATCTTTAATGCAATAAAAGGTAATGAGATACCTATTTATGGAAATGGTTCGAACATAAGAGATTGGTTGTTTGTTGAAGATCATGTAGATGCATTAATTTTACTCTCTAAAGTTGGAAAGATTGGAGAAACGTATTGCATTGGAGGAAATGGAGAAAGAACTAATAATAAAGTTGCAGATGAAATATGCAAAATATTAGATAAAAAATTCCCACTTAATTCGCCTCATAAAAAACTTATTAATTATGTTGAAGATAGACCTGGTCATGATCAGAGATACGCTATTGATTTTTCAAAAATGAATACTAAATATGGTTGGGAACCAAAATATAATTTTTCAGAAGGGTTATTAAAAACCGTTGATTGGTATTTAGGAAACATTAATTGGATAGAAGAGATAATTTAAAAATTGACCCTAATATTTAACTTTTAAAATCAATAAGTTATAAGTAGTAAACTATTTTATTTTTTTGACTTAAATAAATCTTCAGTGTTAAAAATAACAAAAGTATGTTTATGAAGAAAATAACTACTCCAATCATGAAACTTTGATTTCCGTAAATTATTGAATCTCTTAATAACTTTATGATTTGATAAACCGGGTTAAAATCAGCAATAACTTCCAATTTGCCAAGATTTTTTTGACTATAAAGTATTGGGGAAAGTAAAAAAAGAAGATTCGTAATTACAGGTAATAATTGAAATAAATCTGTAAATTTGGTACCTAGAATAGAAACAAAGAGTGGTAACCAAAAGGTAAATAATGCGAAATTGATAAAATGTATTGGTGAATTAATTAGATTTATAATTAAACCTGGAGAAATTAAAAAAAACATTCCCGCAACCATTGCAAAAGCTTGAAAAAAATTCTGCATTTGAAAAGCCCATTCCTGACAAATAAAGAAAATTGGCTTTAATTTTGAGTTTTTAATACTTGATGAGTTTCTTGAAAAAATTAAAGGTGCAGAATTAATAGAATCACAAATTGAATTCCAAATTAATAATCCAAAACCTAAATACGTAAAATATTCTAAGAAATTTTCTACTTGGAAAACTTTGCCATAAATAAAACCAAGACAGATAACTGTAAATAAAGTAGAAATTCCCAACCATAAACTTCCCAATTTAGTCCTTGCATATCTTGCCTTAGTTTTAGAAATAGCTGTATACCACCAAGCTCTTCTTGTTTTAAAGCAATAACGTAGTAATTCAATTATTTGTTTCATCATAAAATCTTAAAGCATCTTCTAGGTTCCCATCAAATATTATTGAACCACCAGAAAATACTAAACCTCTTTCACAAAATCTTCTTAAAAGTGCACTTGAATGTGAAGACAAAATTAACATCCCACTACTTGTAAGGTATTCATTCAGTCTCTTTTGGGCTTTTTTATAGAAATTTTGATCTCCTGTTCCAATCGCCTCATCAAGAGCTAAGCAATCATGCTTATGAAAAGTTAATAGGGAGAATGTCAACCTTGAGGCCATGCCTTCGCTATAAGTTTTTAGAGGTAGATATAAATATTCTCCAATCCCTGAAAACTGGATTACATAATCTAAAAAATCTTCAAAACCATCAAGAGAATTATTCATAATCAAATAATGAGCTTTTGCAGAATCATAACCAGTCAATTCTTCTTCAACTATGAATGATCTCTCAATCATTGGATAAACATCAACCTTTCTCTCAATAAACCCGCTCGTTAATTTATAAATGCCAGAAATTGTTCTTATAAAAGAAGTTTTACCTGCGCCATTATGTCCTATAAGTGCAACTTTTTCTCCTCCATACAATTTACAACTTATTGAATTTAAAGCTAAAACACTCTTCATTTTATTTTCCACCGAAATTTTCCCACCACTAAAACCGTTTAAAATTTTTCTTTTTATGGTATTTGTGTTTGAAAAAATAGGAATACTTACAGTAGCTTCCTTTAATGTAATTTTTGGGTCTAAAATTTTTGACAAGGATCTTTTCTCATTAAAAACAATATAATATATTGATACTATCCAGAACAAATTCACTTAATCTCTAATATTTGATTTAACTGAGTAGAAAAAGATCTACATATGTTAATATTTCTAGTAAATTTAAATCCAACGTGAAAGCAATAATTTTAGCCGGAGGTTTTGGCACAAGATTATCTGAAGAAACTTCTAATAAACCAAAACCAATGATAGAAATAGGGAATAAACCTATCCTTTGGCATATTTTAAAGATTTATAGTCATTATGGCATTAACGAATTTATTATTTGTTGTGGATACAAAGGATACGTAATTAAAGAGTATTTTGCTAATTACTTTTTGCACAATAGTGATGTGACATTTAATATGAACGATAATAGTATGCAAATTCATACTAAAAAGTCTGAACCATGGAAAATAACTTTAGTAGATACAGGAGAAAGTACATTAACCGGAGGGAGATTAAAAAGAGTTTCGGAATATATTAATAATGAGACCTTTTGTTTTACTTACGGTGACGGTGTTGCAGACATAAATATTAATGAACTAATAAAGTTTCATAAAAAAAACGGCAGGCAAGCAACTTTAACTGCGGTTAAACCTCCAGGAAGGTTTGGCTCAATTAAGTTTGAGAGGGGGAAAGTACTATCTTTTCAAGAAAAGCCAAAAGGTGATGGGAATATGATAAATGGTGGTTTTTTTGTGCTAGAACCTTCTGTTTTAGATTTAATTGATAATGATCAATGTACTTGGGAAGATAAACCTCTAAAAACACTTGCAGAAAACAACCAATTATCTGCTTATTTTCATGAAGGTTTTTGGCAGCCAATGGATATGCTAAAAGATAAAAACTTCCTGGAAGAGCTATGGAATTCTTCTAATCCACCTTGGAAATGTTGGTAAAAAACTCATGAATACTAGTTTTTTTTCTAAACCGAATAAATCTTTTTGGGCTGGCAAGAAAGTTCTCATAACAGGACATACTGGATTTAAAGGAGCGTGGTTATCTCTATGGCTCTTAAAAATGAATTCGAAAGTAAGTGGTATAAGTCTTGATCCTGAAAATCCAAACAATTTATTTGATCAATTAAAAATAGAAAATGATTTAAATCATATTATTTGCGACATAAGAAACAAAGATTCCTTAAAAAAACATATTAACTCTATAAAACCAGAATTCATTTTTCATCTTGCAGCACAACCATTAGTTGTCAAATCATATATTGAGCCAATTTTAACTTGGGAAACAAACGTGATGGGAACAATAAATGTTTTAAATGCTATGAGTTCTCTTAACAATCAATGTACCGGTATATTTATAACAACTGATAAGGTTTATAAAAATAACGAATGGACTTACGGATATCGGGAGAATGATGAATTAGGTGGACATGACCCCTACAGTAGTAGTAAAGCGGCATGTGAACTCGCCATTTCTTCTTGGAGATCTAGCTTTTCGGACACCACGGATAAAGGCTCGAATCTTAGTATTGCAAGTGCTAGAGCAGGAAATGTTGTGGGTGGAGGAGATTGGGCAGAAAATAGAATAATTCCAGATATTGTTAGATCTCTCAAAAACAATGAAAGAATTTTAATAAGAAATCCATTATCAACAAGACCTTGGCAGCATGTAATAGAACCACTATCAGGATATTTAATTCTCGCAGAGAATCTTTATGATAAGCAAAATAAATTTTCATCCTCATTCAATTTTGGACCTTTCGCTGATTCAAACAGATCAGTAAGAGATCTTGTAGATGAGTGTCTGAAACATTGGGAAGGGGAATATTTCATTAAAGACAATCCAGAAAAGCTTCATGAAGCTGGAGTTCTGCATTTATCAATTGAAAAGGCTATGAAACAACTTTTTTGGAGGCCTAAATGGAACTTTGAAGAGACAATACAAAAAACTATTATTTGGTATAAAAATGTTTACCAAGAAAGTATGGATCCAATTGAATGTACTATTTCTGACTTAAATAATTATTTAAATGAAATTTAAAGATTAAATTACTGATATTAATAATAGAAAAATTTAATAAATAATATTCTAAATTTGATTTTCAAGAGATATACGATAATTCTATACTTTAGGAAAATATTTACTATTTAAAATATCGCAGATATTATAAAACAATATAAATATTTTAAGTATCTTTGTTTTGTAAAGTATCTTCCCTATTTCATCCATTAAATAAATTAAATATACAATCATTTTATATTTTCTTTTGTTTTTCAAATTTGTAAGATACGTTGATGCTAAAACTATTCCAAATGATTGCCCCCAAAGAAAAAATGGGCATATTAGATTTTTTTTCTTTAAAACTTTACTATGATTTTCAAAGTTGGCTAATGACGATTTTGTAACATTCTTGAAAAAGCCTTTATCTTTAATTAATAGCGAAAATTTTTTAAAACTTTCATTATTAAAACTCTCCAAATAAGATTTTTTTAACTTTGGCAATTTCCTCTTTGAATGACAAAGCATCTCATAGAAAACTTCAGGCGATCTTGTTACTCTCTCTTTATACTCTTTTATATTAAATTTGTTAATTGACTCTTCTGGGAATATTGAATTAACAATAAAAACAGGCAATCCTAAAGATGCTGCTTCAAGATTTGTCTGACTCATCTCATCAAAACTAATAAGAGCCTTACTTTCGTTTAAAAGATTGAAATATTCTTTTCTAGAACTTGGAAATTGTCTAGTAATCAATTGTAACTCATAGTTCTTACATAATTTCCTTATCAATTCCGGAAGTTTTGTTAGCCTTCCTTTACCAGTATAAAAACAGATTGACGGTTTGATAGTTTGTTCGATGTCACTAGAAACTTTTAATGCCTCTGCCCAATACTTATCAACTGAGGGTTGATAATAATAGAATTCATTCGCACTAGGATCACAGTAAGAGGAGAATGGCAAACTATATTCCCCTGGCAAGGGGAATTGACTATTTCCTAAGAAGTTATATGGTGCTAATTGCCACCAAGCAATATTCAATCCTTTTTTTCTTGCAATTTCCAATAAAGGAAGTGAAGTAGTATCACAAGTAATGAGCCAATCATTTTTTGTTGCATTTAAAAATTGATTATTTTTGTAATCGAAAATCTTTTTTCTAAAAAAAAATGCTTTTATTTTTGACATTTGAGTTTCTCTAGATAATGAAATTACATTGAATCCACATAGAACCAAATAATCTCTGAGAGCCTTAATACATTTAGTTCCATTACTAAATTGACTAAGAGCAGGTAAATCAATATAAATTTTACTCATTCAAAAAATTCTCAAGAAATAAAAAAAATTATTTGCAATACAAATAAAAGTCATTTTTTACAAAATTGATTAATTGTTTCAATTTCAAAATCAAGAATAGACTTAGTTAATCCAGGATAAGTTCCAAGAAATAAAGTATCATTCATAATTTGATCAGAACCTGAAGTATCGCTTGCAATTCTGAAGGATTCTGGCCTATCTTTTTTAATTTCACAAAAGCAGCTTGTCTTATTAAATTGCCTCCGAAAAGCATTCTAATACAAATATCGTTAAGGTCTAAAATTTTTGCCAGATCTGTTTTGTAAGTTTAGTATTTTCTTTTACTGAAATTTTAAAGGCAAACCAGGAGCAATCAGATTTGCAATCTGATGTATCCCATGAGAAATTACTATTTTTATTCCAACTAGTTACATGAGTTGGCAATGCAATATCTAAAAATTCTATAGAGCTCTGTAGTCCCTCCCTTTAATATTCCCAATTATCTTTCCTCTTTTGGATAAATTCAGGTAGTCTCTTTAATTGAACCCTGCCTATAGCAGCTTGAATATCCAATGTTTTTAGATTAAAACCTAAATGGCTATAGGTATATTTATGATCATACCCCTTTGGTAATTCTCCAAGTTGCCAGTCAAATCTCTTATTGAATGTATTATCAATCCCGCTTGGACACCCACAATCTCTACCCCAATCTCTAAAGCTTTCTGCGATAACTGCTAGTTTTTGACTGTTTATAATGTTAACCGCTCCCCCCTCACCCATTGTCAAATAATGAGGGGAATAAAAGCTTTGAGTGCTAATATCTCCCCATGTACCGGTCCATCGAATAATGAAATCAGGGAGATTGTCAAGACCAAGACTAACTTGGAAATACCCTAATTCATTTGCCTCTTTTTTGGGCATTGAATAACTGCAACCAAGTGCATCGCAATTATCTTGTATTAACCATAAATCATACTTTTTACAAAACTTAAGAGTATTCAATTATGTCGAAGGGATTTTCCAAGGCATGAGCCATCATTACCGCCTTAGTTTTACCAGGTCTAAAAGCTTTTTCTAATAAATTACAGTTTGCATTCCCTCTAGTGGGATCAGCATCAATTAATACAAGGACAGCTCCTAGCTGAATAATTGGTGCAACTATTGTTGGGAAGCCAGCTGCAACAGTTATAACTTCATCTCCAGGTCGTATTCTTTTCTCCTTTTTGATTTTATGAGATGTCAATGTTGATATTGCATTTAAATACGCACTTGAACCAGAATTAACAAGAAGACATTTCTTGCTTCCAAAAAATGTACTTAACTAATTTTTCATATTTATCCCTTCGCTTCCTAGAGTTAGCCAAAAATCAAGTCTAGAGGATACTGCAGCTTCAACCTCGTTTTCTGTAAATACCCTCCCATCCTCCCTGCGTGGGGAATAGGATTGTCTTTAACCCATTCTGACCTAAGCGGATAACTTGAAGGTCGAAATGGAGAGTGAACTTTCTTAGAATATTCCTTGGTAAGTTTAAGAATTTCTTCTTTTATTTTGTTTAAATCTTTTAATAAAATTTACTTACTCCGTATATAAAGATAAATCATCATGGTAACTATCAAGAGTAAATTTTAAATTAGATCCTTTATTCTTTCATCAGTTAATAGTAATTTGAATAAATTTTTTAAATTCCACTAAGAAAAATTAAATTTTGTCCGTAATTATTTTTATCCAGAAGAAGTTTGATTATTCTGTAGGAATCATTTTAAACTTAATTGAAGGAAAATTTCTCTAATTTATAAATAACTCGTTGATAGATAAACCAAATGTCCACAACAATTTATAAAGTTGTTAATTCCAAAATTGATTTAGCTTTTCATTATATGTCAAAGTATATTAATTAGCTGTTTAGTACAATGGTTTAGATTTTAAAGATGTTTATGTGTATCAAAGTCCTCTGAAATCATTCCTTATTAAAAACTATAATTAATATAGCCTTCACCAAATAATTTACATAACGCTTTCAAACAAATCCTTGAATAAAATCCAAAAAAAGATGAAACAAAATGCTCTAATTTTTGGATCGAACGGCACTATAGGTTCTGCCATCTATCAAAAAATGTTATCGACAAAAGAATATCGAATTTTTACTGCAGGAAAATCAAAAAAAGAATCTACCGATCATATTTCTATCGATTATGATTTTAAAAATTTAAAAAATTATTTTTCAAATTTACCAACATTAGAAGTTATAGTTTGGGCGCATGGTTTGAATTGTTCCGACAAAATTTCTAATTTTAATTATCAAGATTTAACTGGGCTTTTAAACTCTAATGTGTTATTTATTGCTTCATGCATTAATGAGCTAGGCAATCTAAATAAAATTAGCACTGGCGCAAGACTTCTTGTAGTGAGTTCTATTTGGCAGATAGAAAGTCGCAAAAATAAGTTTTCCTATACAGTTTCAAAATCTGCACTACAGGGATTAATTAAATCTAGTGCCATAGACTTAGGTGAGGATAATATATTAATAAATGCAGTATTACCTGGAGTAATTGATTCTCCTATGACAAGAAAACATCTTTCTTCAGAACAAATTCATGCTGTAAAAAAGCAAACAGCACTTAATCGTTTAGCTAGACCAGAAGACATTGCAAATACTGTTTCATTTTTAGTATCTAATCAAAACAAGTCAATCACAGGTCAATCCTTTGTAGTTGATGGGGGATTTATAGGATCTAAAAATAATCTTTAAGAAATGACGCAATTTCCGGAAATTATTATTAATAGTTCAATTGCTAATTACTCTGTAATTTTTAGACAGGATGACAACCTTCAAAATTGGGAGCCTAATAGTACTTATTTTTTAATAGATGATTTTTTTAAAAATAAAATAGACTTTGCAAATGAAGATAATATCTTCTGGATCAATGCAAATGAAGACGCTAAGTCATTTATTAAACTTAATCAAATTTTTATTTCTCTAAGAGAATTTGGTTGCAACAGGAAATCATCTATTACAGCTATTGGTGGGGGAGTAGTTCAAGACATTGCAACAATTGTCTCATCTTTATATATGAGAGGCATTAAATGGAATTACATCCCAACTACTTTCTTAGGTATGACTGATTCCTGCCTAGGAGGCAAAAGTTCCATAAATGTTGGTCCTTATAAGAACTTAATTGGAAATTTCCATCCTCCAAATAATATTGAAATTTTACCTTCATTTGCAAAAACTTTACCTAAAACAGAATTATTTGCAGGTATCGCTGAATCAGCAAAAATATGTTTTTGTGCAGGCAATTCATCATTTGAAAAATATTTAGAATATTCTTCCCCTTTACTATCAGAAGAATGGTCTAATAAGGATTTACTAAAATTACTTCATCACACTCTAAACATCAAGAAATGGTTTATTGAAAAAGATGAATTTGATATAGCTGAAAGGAAACTATTAAATTATGGACATACTTGGGGGCACGCACTGGAGTCTGCTACAAACTTCTCAGTCCCTCATGGATTAGCAATTGCAATTGGTATTCTGGCATCTATTTTGTTCAAACAAAATATTACTTCTCATAAAAAATTATATGAACACTGTTTTCAATTAATTATTCCTGTATTAAGTAAAAAAGATATAAAAATATTTGAAGAAGCTAAATTTATAACTGCTTTTAATTCTGACAAAAAACACAGTCAATCTTATTATCATGTGATTACTCCAAAAAATTGCCCTGATAATGCTCTTGGTGTCGAAGAATTGCGAATTCAAAGAACAACTGAAAATTTAGATAAAATAGTTGATTCCATGAAACAAACTTTAAATTTAATAAAGGAGAAAATTTAATCAGCCTATGAAATTTTCTGATTCGATAGCTAAATATCTTTTCAACTCAAACTACACTCATTGTTATTTTGTCGCAGGAGGAAATATTATGCATCTTATAAATTCCTTTAGAGAAAGTTTTACTTGCATTCCAGTTGTACATGAAGTCGCAGCAGTAATAGCTTCTGAATATCACAATACGAATTATAATTCAGGGAAAGTTGATAATAAAGTTAAAAAAGCATTCGCGCTTGTAACTGCAGGGCCTGGCTTGACAAATACAATAACTGGTTTAGCAGGAGCTTGGTTGGAAAGTAGGGAATTACTTGTTTTAGGGGGGCAAGTAAAAGTTGAGGATTTATCTTTTAATAAAGTAAGGCAACTTGGGATACAAGAAATAAGTGGGGTTGATATTTCAAAACCTATTTGCAAAAAAAGTATCTGTCTTCAAGAACCTATTGAAGAGAGAGAATTTTGCGAATTAATTTCTTTAAGTTGGGAGGGTAGGCCAGGACCGGTATTTATCGAATTACCTCTTGATGTCCAAGCTGCTGAGCAAAAAACTTTTAAACAAAATAAAAAAAATAATTTGCTAAAATCTTTTGATATAAAAAATACTTTGAAAAAAGCAAGTTTAACCTCGATTAAAGATGTAGCTAGGAAAATAAAAAATGCAAGAAAACCAATTATTCTTCTTGGCGGTGGTTTATCTACTCAAAAAACATGGTTACTTGAAGATGAGCTTAATGAACAAGTAATTCCTATCATGACTACTTGGAATGGTTCTGATAGATATGGTTCAAATCATAAAAACTATTTTGGCAGGCCTAATACATGGGGAATGAGATATAGCAATATAATCCTGCAAAAATCTGATTTAGTTTTAGCATTAGGCACTAGATTAGGATTACAACAAACTGGTTTTAATTGGAGAGAATTTATTCCGGAGGGAGAAGTTATACAAGTAGATATTGATCCTTCAGAGTTAAATAAAGAAAATCCAAAAATCAAAAAAGGGGTAGAGGCTGATGCTAATGATTTTCTAGAACAACTCTTGAAATTAGAATTAGGAAATCATAATGAATGGTTAGATTGCTGCTCAAAAATTAAAAAATTACTACCCTTATCTGAGGATGCAAATACAACCCCCGAAGGATTTTTAAATCCATATGAAACAGTCATAAAGCTTTCTGAAATGACAAGTGCTAATGATCATATAGTGCCTTGTAGTAGTGGTGGGGCTTTTACAGTAATGATGCAAGCTTTTGAAATTAAACAATTTCAAACAATTACAAGTAATAAGGGATTAGCTAGTATGGGATATGGATTATCAGGAGCTATTGGTTCAGCAATTTCTGACTCATTACACAGAACTATCTTAGTGGAAGGGGATGGAGGTTTCGCTCAAAACTTGCAAGAGATGGCAACCGTCTCAGTCAATAACTTAAACATAAAAATTTTTCTCTTTTGTAACGAAGGTTATGCGTCTATAAGGATGACTCAGAAAAATTACTTTAAAGGAAAATATATTGGATGTGATACTAAATCAGGATTAGGTTTTCCAGACTGGAGAAAAATTGCTGCAGCTTACAATGTCTCCACTTATGAGTTAACGAAGAATTGGTTCTCTGATAAAAATTTTTTAAAGTTATGGGCAACTAATTCTCCTACTCTATTTATCGTAAATTTACATCCAGAGCAAACTTACTTTCCAAAAATTGCTAGTAGAATCAGTAAAAATGGGGGAATGGAATCA
>CESP01019226.1_pt1 | contig 18934 bp, 13 predicted proteins | sample 531211 | NCBI WGS metagenome assembly CESP01 (sample SAMEA2622074, study PRJEB7988) | marine metagenome | biome: marine biome (ENVO:00000447); feature: surface water layer (ENVO:00002042); material: "saline water (ENVO:00002010), including plankton (ENVO:xxxxxxxx)" | depth 5 m | reverse complement strand
GTGTTATCTACAATGTGACTAATTACGATGTTTAAAATATTAGAAAATTCATTTTCATTAGTGGCATCAAAAAATTTACCAATACAATCGAATTCATTTTTCCAATCTTTTTCTAAGCCAATGCCTATTACAAAAGGCTTTAAAATAATATTTTTTCTTTGATACATTTCAGAAACAGCGCATGGATTCATATTACACTCCTCTTTGCCATCAGTAATTAATATTACAATATTTCTTGTTTTTTTATCAGGAAAATCTAGCGCACCTTCCTCAAGTGATTTTGCTATTGGAGTCGTACCTCTTGCTCGTATCATCTTCAATTTGTTTGTTATTCTGTCAGAAGATATTGAAGCTGGTAAAAAGTTAACTTCAAGTTTAGAATCGTCACAGTCCTGTGGTGGGTAACCTTTCTGATGACCATACACTCTTAAACCAATTTCAAGATTTTGGATATTTTTCAAACTGTCAAGCATTACACTTAAAAGATTTCTTGCGATATCAATTTTTCTACCACTTTGCCACCTGCCAAGCATAGACTGAGATGCGTCAACAATAAAAAGAATTCTACTTTTTTCATTTCCAACATCATAGTTATTAGAATAAGAAACCATACTTGAAAAAGTAAAAATAATTATGAGTAGGACTTTTTTAATAGTCACCTAGAGTTTCTTTATTTTGAGATAGAGCTAAAGCTAATTGATCGTCGTTTGGTGCAGAACCATGCCATTTATGAGTTCCCATCATAAAATCAACACCGTTACCCATTTCAGTATGCAAAAGTATTACAACAGGTACGTTTTTAAATAAATGAGTTTTAGCTTCATTAAGAACTGAAATAACGGATTCAATGTTGTTTCCGTTTTCTTCTTCAAGTACCTTCCATCCAAAAGATTCAAATTTAGATTTAAGATTTCCCAGTGGTAAAACATCATCAGTTGAACCATCAATTTGCTTTTTGTTGTAGTCAATTGTTGCAATTATGTTATCCACTTTATTGGCAGAGGCGTACATTATTGCTTCCCAATTTTGTCCCTCTTGTAATTCACCATCACCATGTAGTGAATATATTATATTTTTTTCGTTGTTTAATTTTTTGGTAATTGCAGAACCTATCGCTACAGATAGCCCTTGACCTAATGAACCAGATGCTATTCTTACTCCTTCTAGTCCCTCATGAGGTGTAGGGTGCCCCTGAAGTCTGCTGTCAATTGATCTAAATGTTGAAAGTTCTTTTAAGTCAAAGAATCCTTTTCTCGCCATAACTGAATAATAGACAGGAGATATGTGACCATTTGATAGTATAAACACGTCTTCATTAATTGCATTCATATCAAATTGAGATTTTGTTTTTAAAAGAACAAAATAAAGTGAAACAAAATATTCTACGCACCCTAATGAACCGCCAGGATGTCCAGAATTATTAGCATGAACCATTCTAACAATATCTCTTCTGACTTGACTACAAATGTCATTTAATTTATCCATTTCCATTTAAACAAATTTATAATTACGATGTTATTATTTGTTATTTGAAAACAAAAAAAAATACCATTTATTAACGTTTTATTGACAAGTTATATTATTACGTCCTATCTTTGCTAAAAAAAATGGGATTAAAATGTGGTATAGTTGGTCTTCCTAATGTTGGAAAGTCAACACTTTTTAATTGTTTGTCATCAAACAAAGCTCAATCTGAAAATTATCCCTTCTGTACAATTGAACCAAATTTGGGTATTATTCCAGTTCCCGATAAAAGATTGGATAAGTTGAGTGATTTAATTCAGCCTGAAAAAAAAATAAATACAAATATTGAGATTTACGATATTGCAGGTCTTGTCAAAGGAGCAAGTAAAGGCGAAGGTTTAGGTAATAAATTTTTATCAAATATTAGAGAAACTAACGCAATCATACATGTTTTAAGATGTTTTGACAATGACAATATAACTCATGTTGAAGGAAATACAGATCCTGTTAGAGACCTTGAAATCATCAATACTGAACTTATTTTTAAAGACATGGAGACAATTGAAAAAGCGATTGAGAAAAATAATAAGCTCATTAAAATTGGTAACAAAGATGCGATGATTAAAAAAGACAAGTTATCCAAAATTTATGATCACCTAAGTTCTGGTAATTTAATTACAAACCTAGATTTAAAACATGATGAAATTGAATTAATTAGGTCTTATAATTTATTAACGGAGAAACCTACATTATATGTTTGTAATGTTGATGAAAATTCAGTGTTAAATGGTAATCATTATGTAGATTCGGTCAGAAAATACTTAAAACCAGATGACAAAATTATTCTCATTGCTGCTTCCATTGAATCTGAGATTATTGATTTATCAACCGAAGATCAACTAGTTTTTCTTAAAGAAATGGGATTAAGTGAATCTGGTCTCAATAAACTAATTTCAACATGCTATGAACTTCTTAACTTAGAAACTTTTTTCACTGCTGGTGAAAAGGAAGTTAAATCGTGGACTATTAGAAAAAATACCATAGCTCCAAAAGCAGCTGGCGTTATACATTCAGATTTTGAGCGAGGTTTTATTAGAGCTGAAGTAATTTCATATAAAGACTATGTTTTTTATGGAAACGAAATTAAATGTAAAGAAAATGGAAAGTTAAGAATTGAGGGAAAGGATTATATAGTAAAAGACGGTGATATAATGCACTTCAGATTTAATGTTTAGATATTAAAATTTTAGTTAATAAATCTGTTAAAAAAACTGAATAACTATAATTCTTACTTTCTCTAGTAAATTTATATTTGCATATCAATAATTTTTATGTCAAAAAATCTATACACTGAGGATAGTATTCGTTCGCTAGATTGGAAAGAGCATATCAGACTCAGGCCAGGAATGTACATAGGAAAAATGGGTGATGGCTCATCTCAAGATGATGGCATATACATTTTACTAAAAGAAGTGATTGATAATTCAATTGATGAATATGTTATGGGAAATGGTAAATCAATTGATATATCTATTAAAGATAACAAAGTAACAGTAAGGGATTTTGGCAGAGGTATTCCACTTGGAAAGCTAATTGATTGTGTTTCTAAAATAAATACTGGAGCTAAATATGACTCAAAAGTTTTTAAAAAATCTGTTGGACTAAATGGAGTAGGCACCAAAGCTGTTAATGCACTTTCATCTTATTTTAATATCAAATCTATAAGAGACGGTAAAAGTAAATCAGTAGAGTTTACAAGAGGAAGTTTAGATCTTGATGAAAAAATTATTAGCAATTCATCTAGGAAGGGAACTAAAATTGTTTTTATTCCTGATAATCAAATCTTTGGTAATTACAGATTTTTAGATGAGTATGTTGAAAAGATGGTTTTGAATTATTGTTATTTAAATACAGGCTTAACAATTAATTACAATAGCAATAAATTCTTTTCAAATAACGGTCTTTTAGATTTATTGAAAGATAATATTGATAGTGACACACTATACCCAATTATTCATTTAAGAGGAAATGACATTGAGGTAGCAATCACTCACATTAAAAATAAATACACTGAACAGTATTTTTCTTTTGTAAATGGACAACACACAATTCAAGGTGGTACTCATCAAAATTCTTTCAGACAAGCTATCGTAAAAACAATTAGAGAGTTTTTTGGTAAAAATTATGATGCGAACGACGTTAGACAATCAATTAGTGCTGCTGTTAGCATTAAAGTTATGGATCCTGTTTTTGAATCTCAAACTAAAACTAAGCTTGGTTCGACTGAAATTGAACCAAATGGAATCACTATCAATTCTTTTATAAACGATTTCATAAAATCCAATTTAGATAATTTTTTGCATAAGAATTCTGAAACTGCAAAGTCAATACAAAATAAAATCTTACAAGCTGAAAATGAAAGAAAAGCTATGTCAGGTATCAAAAAGCTTGCAAAAGAGCGTGCTAAAAAGGCAAGTATTCATAATAAAAAACTAAGAGATTGCAGAGTTCACTACAACGATCTTAATAAAGAGGATAGATTGGATTCAACGATTTTTATAACAGAAGGTGATTCTGCATCAGGTTCAATTACCAAAACAAGAAATATTAATACTCAAGCTGTATTTAGTTTGCGAGGAAAACCATTAAATTCTTTTGGACTTAGCAAGAAAATAGTCTATGAAAATGAAGAGTTTAATTTGCTTCAATCCGCCCTCAATATAGAAAACGGGATAGACGAATTAAGATATAATAAAATTGTTATTGCAACTGATGCTGATGTAGATGGAATGCACATCAGACTTCTAATTTTAACTTTTTTTCTACAGTTTTTTTCTGACTTGGTTAAAAATGGACATGTCTTTATTTTGCAAACACCACTTTTTAGAGTTAGAAACAAGAAAACTACAATATATTGTTACTCCGAGCAGGAAAAACAAAATGCAATTGAAAAAATTGGTAAAAATTTTGAAATAACCAGGTTCAAAGGGTTAGGTGAAATATCACCCAATGAATTCAAAAATTTTATTGGCAAGGACATGAGACTTGATCCTGTTATTATTAATAAAGAAACTAGTATCGATGATGTGCTAAATTACTACATGGGAAAAAACACTTCAGATCGCCAGGAATTTATAATTAATAATCTAATAATAGAAGAAAGTTTAAATTAATGACTATTACTAACTACAATAGAATAAATTTTTTATGTCTTATTTTGATTATAATTTTTATTTGTAATATGGTTTTTTTTATCTCTGAAAAAATTATTAAGTACACCAATATTGACGATTTTATAGAAAATTATTATCAATTAATATTTATAGTTACAACATCCATAGTTTCACTCTCTGTGGTTTTCTTAATTAGATTTACAAGTATTGATTTAAATAAAAGTCATTTAAAAATTACCTCAAAAAAATTATTTTTTAAAAGAAACAAAACTGAAATTGATATACTAAAAGAGATGATTGATGAGATATATATAATTAAACGATTTAACTTTTTTGTTAATCTATTTAAGCCATCAACAATTGTATTAAGAATGAAGTCTCAAAGAAAAAAAAATAACGTTTATCGAATTAAATTAAGGTGTTTTAGTAATCCAAAAATTAAAGAAATAGATTCGTTAATTAAAAAAAATTATGGGTAATCATTTTTCAAATATAAAACCTCTTTCAGGCTTATATAAAGAATGGTTTTTGGATTATGCTTCCTATGTAATATTAGAAAGAGCAATACCAAATATTTTAGATGGTTTAAAACCTGTTCAAAGGAGAATTTTACATTCTTTAAAAGAATTACATGATGGTAGATATCATAAAGTTGCAAATGTTATTGGAAATACAATGAAGTACCATCCTCATGGAGATGCTTCCATTGGAGAGTCAATTATTCAAATTGGACAAAAAGATTTATTATTGGATAAACAAGGTAATTGGGGTAATGTTGCAACTGGTGATAAAGCTGCAGCTCCAAGATATATTGAAACCAGACTTACTGAGTTTGCACTGGCAACTGTTTATAATCGAAATATTACATCATGGGTTAAATCTTACGACGGAAGATCTGATGAGCCTGAAATTTTACCAATTAAGTTTCCACTTCTTTTAAATCATGGTGTAGAAGGCATTGCTGTTGGTTTGTCCACCAAAATATTACCTCATAATTTTAATGAATTATTGGATGCATCAATAAAGATTATTAGAGGAAAAAATACAAGAATATATCCTGATTTTTATTCTGGAGGTTTTGCTGATTTTTCTCAGTACAACGATGGCAAAAGAGGTGGTAAAGTAAGAGTAAGAGCGAAACTTGAAAAACATGAAAAAAATTCTATTATAATAACTGAGCTACCATATTCAGTTAATAGTGGTAATTTGATAAATAGTATATTAAAAGCTAATGACAAGGGTAAGATTAAAATTAAAAAAGTTGATGATAATACTGCTGAAAATGTTGAGATATTGATTACTCTTCCAACAGGAGTTTCTATAGAAAAAACAATAGACGCACTTTACAGATTTACTGATTGTGAGATATCAATATCACCACTATCCTGTGTAATAATGGACAATAAGCCAGTTTTTTTTGGAGTATCAGAACTATTGAAAATATCAACTGAAAATACCAAGTCATTACTTTTAAAAGAACTTAATCATAGGTTGATTGAAAATGAAAAGAAATGGCACAACTTATCGCTGGAAAGAATTTTCATTGAAAATAGACTTTATAGAAACATTGAAGAAATTGAAGAGTGGGATAAAGTATTAAGTACTATTAATATTAGCCTAAAGCCCTTTACTAATCATCTAAAAAAAGATATAAATAATGATGATTTGATACGTCTTACTGAAATCAAAATAAAAAGAATAACAAAATTTGATATTAATAAGGCAAAAGATGAAATTAAGAACATTGAGTCGTTAATATTAGAAATAAAAAATAACATAAAAAATATAGATGATTTTTGCATTGATTATTTCAAAAATTTGAAGAAAAGATTTGGTGCTGACAAAAAAAGAAAAACTATTATAAAAACTTTTGAAAATATTGATGCAGTTAAAGTTGTTGCATCAAACAAAAAACTTTATGTTAACAGGTCAGAAGGTTTTATTGGAACTAATATGAGAAAGGATGAACTGATCTCTGATTGCTCTGATATTGATGATATCATTGTGATTAGAAAAAATGGAGCCTTAAAGATTGTTAAAGTTGACAAAAAAGTATTTGTTGGTAAAGATATAATTCATTGCTCAGTATTTAAGAAAAATGATGATAGAACTATATACAACATGATTTATAAAGACAGTAAATCTGTAAATACCTACATTAAAAGATTTGCGGTTAAATCTATTACTAGAAACAAAGAATATAAATTATGCAAAAATGAAAGTAATGACAAAATCTTGTACCTGACTGTTAACCCTAATGGAGAAGCTGAAAAAGTAAATATTCATTTAAGAGCAATTAAAAACATAAAAAATTTAAAATTAGATATTGACTTCTCTAAAATTTCTATAAAAGGAAGATCATCAATTGGAAATATAGTTACCAAAAAATCTGTTAAAAGAGTAGATCTAAAAGAATCAGGAATATCTACTCTACAAGCAAGAAAAATATGGTATGATACTTCTGTAAACAGACTAAATGTAGATAACAGGGGAGAGTATATAGGAGAGTTTTCATCTGATGATAGAATTGTCACCATTAACCAAAAAGGTGTTATGGAATTTAAATCTTATGAATTAATCAATCATTTTAGTGATGATTTAATATTAATAGAAAAATATGACCCTGAAAAAGTCATAAGTATCATTTACTTTGATGGTGCAAAAAAATTATTTTATTTAAAAAGATTTAAAGCTGAGATTGTTACAAAACCAACTTTATTATTTACTGGAAAAAAAGATAGTTATTTAGAGAATGTTACAACTTTATTCAATCCTGTTGCAAAACTAACTTTTAAGAAAGAAGCGGGAAAAGACAGGCAATTTTTAAACATTGAAATACCTGATTTTATATCAGTTAAAAGTCAAAATGCAAAAGGAAAAATTCTTTCAAAAAAGAAGATTATTGATATTGAGATTTCAAAAAAGGAAACTGATAGTGAAAATTTAGTAAAAGTTACCAATGACAAAAACCCTAGCACTGCTGAGTCAAATTTCAATAATCAAATTAGTTTAAATCTTTAATTAGAATTCATTAATTTTGTACTATGAAAAAAATCTTAATTATATTATTATTACCGCTATTTTCAATATCACAAAGTAACTTTAACCTTCAGTTGTTAGGTTCCTACCAGTGGTCATTTTCCGAAGGAAGTGATATTTGGGGTTGGGTTGATAGTAATGGAAATGAATTTGCTTTAGTCGGACTTAATGATGGTTTTTCAGTAGTTGATGTTACAAATCCAATGAATTTAAATGAAATGTTCTACATTCCTGATTTAAACTCTACTTGGAGAGATATAAAAACATGGGGTAATTATGCATATGTAACAACTGAAGCAGATGCAGGCTTATTAATAGTTGATCTCAGTGATATGAGTGGAAACACTTACTGGCACAAGACAAATTTCACTAATCCAAACGGTCAATCAACAGAATTTACTGCTGCACATAATATATATATTGACGAAAACGGAATCGCCTATATTTTTGGAGCTTCATCTAATAGTGGTAGCAATCCATCAAATGGAGCCATATTTTTAGATGTCGCTGCTGATCCTATTAATCCATACTATTTAGGAGAGTGGGACCAAAATTACATTCATGATGGTATGGTTAGAGGTGATACAATGTATGCAGGTTGTATTTATGCAGGAGAGCTTTTCATTGTTGATGTTAGTAATAAATCTAATCCACAAACTCTTGGCTCCAAATCAACTCCTAGTAATTTTACTCATAATGCATGGGTTTCTGATGATGGGGATTATGTTTTTACTACAGATGAAGTTAATGGTGCCTTTCTTGGATCTTATAACATTACTGATTTAAATAATATTCAAGAAGTTGATAGAATTCAATCTAACCCTGGTTCAAACTCTGCACCTCACAATACACATGTGGACGGTAATTTTTTGATCACATCATACTATCAAGATGGGACAACTGTTCATGATATAACACACCCATATAATATAATACAAGTTGCCTACTACGATTCATATAGTGGCTCAGGTGCTGGTTTTAATGGATGTTGGGGTACTTATCCATTTCTCCCCTCAGGAAATATAATATCTTCTGACATTAATAGTATTAATAATTCTGGAGTTCTATTTGTTTATGGTCGTGACTTTTCTCAAGCTTGTTATCTTGAGGGTAATGTAACAGATGCTTTAACAAATTCTCCACTTAACACCGCTAATGTCAAGATTTTAAACACAATAGCCAACTCATCCTCAACCAATCTACTTGGAAATTATAATACAGGAACACCCAATTCTGGTTTTTACAATGTTGAGTTCAGTAAGAATGGTTACATAACTGATACATTTAGTGTCAATCTAAGTAATGGAATAATAACAGTCTTAGATGTATCATTATCAGTTGACACCTCTTTTGAGATTGTTGGCTGTACCAATCCCAACTCCCTAAACTATAATCCCAACGCAAATGCTGTTGTAGCTTTTGGTGGAGCTTTAGATAATACTTTCTCAACAGGTGGATACTTTAATGGAAATCAACATCTAATTTTTGATGCATATGATAGTTTTAGAATCAAATCTGCTATGTTTTACGCAGATAATGGTAACACCATAACCTTCGAACTAAGAGACAATAGCGGAACAGTCATTGATGATACTACTTTAAATGTATCTTCAGGACCACAAAGATTAACATTAAACTTTGATGTGCCAGCTGGTAATGATCATCAACTTGGTATTGACGGTCAAAATAGTGGATTATACAGAAACGATAGTGGTGCGAATTACCCTTATGATATCGGTGGTTTAATGTCTATTACAAGATCTAGTGCCAGTTCTGATCCAACAGGCTACTATTACTTTTATTATGATATTGAGATTGATGTGCCATGTTCAAATAACACTACTTCCATTTATAATGAAGAGTTATTTCAGAATAATGATTACAAAAAATTATACTACAATATACTTGGAAAAAGAATTAGTAAGCCACAAAAAAATCAAATTTCTTTTGAATTTTCTAAAAACGGATTAGTTCAGAAACTATTTATCACAGAATGATAAACTGTGAAACATTCGAACTTACTGGATCTGACAATGTTAAATTTTTAGTTGATAGATTTTCAACTTCTTCTGAGGCTAACAAAATCATTATTTTTTGTCATGGTTTTAAAGGTTTTAAGGACTGGGGTGGCTTTAATTATGTTGCTGATTTTTTTAGAAATAAAAACATTATATTTTACAAATTTAATTTTTCTCACAACGGAACATCACTTAAAAATCCAAATGAAATATGTGATTTAGAAAAGTTTTCTCAAAATAACTTTACCAAAGAATTATATGATTTAAATCAATTGATGAATTATGTTGAAGTTAAAGATGATCTTTCTGATAAAGAACTAATTTTAATCGGACACAGTCGTGGAGGTGGAATATCTATAATTAAATCATCAATGGATTCCAGAGTTAACAAACTCGTTACTTGGTGTTCTCCATCTAATTTTTTTAATAAGTTAGATTCTGAAAAAATTAAGTTGTGGGAAGAAAGAAAAGTCATCTACATTGAAAACAAGAGAACAAATCAGAAACTTCCACTGGATTACCAGTTTTATCTCGACTGTATTAACAATAAAAACAACTACGATATTTTAAGTTGTTGTAATAATATTATTATACCTCATTTAGTTCAGCATGCAAAAAATGATGAAACTGTTAAGTACTCAGAGGCAGTAAAAATTTCTAAAAATTCAAAACAAAGCAAGCTGATTTCATATAATTCAAATCACGTATTTGGTATGTCCCACCCTTTTAATGAATCAAATTGCACTAAAGTTTTGGACAATGTTTTATTTGATATATCTTCTTTTTTAGAAACTTAATCTACTGTCAATTACTTTATCTAAATCTGAAAACTTTTTATTGAGATGGTTAAAATATCCTGAAACAGCAATCATAGCAGCATTATCAGTGCAATAGTTAATTTTAGGATAAAATAAATCAAATTTATTTATCAGACACTCAGAGTTTAGTTTTTCTCTTAAATGTGAGTTTGCAGATACACCTCCAACGATGCAAATTTGTTTAATATTCAAATCAATAGCACATTTTATTGTTTTTTCCACTAATATTTCAACTATACTATGCTGAATACTAGAGCATAAATCATTAATATTATCCTCAATAAACTTTGAATTTTCCTTTAATTCTTTTTTAATAAAGTAAATTATGGATGTTTTTAAACCACTAAAACTAAAATCATAATCTTTTATTTTTGGTTTTGAGAATTTAAAAATAGGATTACCTTTTTTTGACAGATTATCAATGATTGGACCACCAGGGTAGCCTAATCCTAAAAATTTAGATGTTTTATCAAATGCTTCACCAGCAGCATCATCTAGTGTATTGCCAATTTTTTTAAAATCGTTGTAATCATTAACTACTACAAGTTGAGTATGACCACCTGAAACAGTTAAACTTAAGAAAGGAAACTTTGGATAGCTATTTACTTCATTTTTTAAAAAAATGGAATGGATATGTGCTTTCATGTGATCAACATCAGTTATTGGAATAGATAATGTTTGAGCAAGTGATTTTGCGAAAGATGAACCAACTATCAAGCTACCAGAAAGTCCAGGTCCGTTAGTATATGCAATTAAATCAATTTCGTTTAAATCAATTTTACTAACTTCTAACGCATTCTTTAATACGGGAACAATGTTTTTCATGTGTTCTCTAGATGCAATTTCAGGAACTACGCCTCCGTATTGATTATGAACTAGTTGAGAAGATATTATATTAGATAAAACACGGTTTTTATTTGTTATTGCAACTGATGTATCATCACAGGATGATTCAATTCCTAAAATATAGAAATCATCATCCATTTAATTTAAATAGTTTATGTCCAAGTTTATCTCTTTTGGTTTTTAAATAAAAATCATTATGGCAATTACTTTTTATCTCCATTGGTGTGTTCTTTACTATTTTTAATCCATATCCCTCTAATCCAGCTCTTTTTTTTGGATTGTTTGTAATTAAATTAATCAATCTTATGTTCATTTTCCTTAATATTTGAGCCCCGATGCCGTAGTCTCTTGCATCAGCTTTGAACCCTAGCTTTTCATTAGCTTCTACTGTATCAAATCCTTGCTCTTGTAAATGATATGCTTTAAGTTTATTAACAAGACCAATTCCTCTTCCTTCTTGGTTCATGTATAGAACAATACCTTTTTTATTTTTTTCAATTAATTTCATTGACTCTTTTAGTTGATCACCACAATCGCATCTAAGTGATGAGAAAATATCGCCTGTGACACATGAAGAATGTACTCGCACTAAAACTTCATCATTTTTGTTCCAATTACCTTTATATAAAGCTAAGTGGGTGTTATTATTATCAATCTGATTAAAAACCTTAAGATTAAACATTCCAAATGATGTTGGCATATTAACATCAGTAACTTCCTCTACAAGTGATTCATTTTCTAACCTATATTTAATAAGATCCTTTATTGTTATAATTTTTAAATTAAATTTTTTTGCTATTTGTATTAGTTCATCTCTTCTAGCCATAGTCCCATCTTCATTTAGAATTTCAACTATAACACCAGCGGGATAGTGTCCTGCTAATTTCGCTAAATCAACAGCAGCCTCCGTGTGACCAGCTCTCCTAAGTACTCCACCATCTTTCGATTTTAATGGAAAAATATGTCCTGGTCTTCCAAGATCTTTAGAATTTGTTTTAGAGTTAACAAGTGCTTTGATTGTTTTAGATCTATCAGATGCAGAAATTCCAGTAGTGCATCCATTGCCTATTAGATCGACAGATACCGTAAATGATGTATCATGATTATCGGTGTTTTTACCAACCATTAAATCTAAACTTAGTTCACTACACCTTTTTTCAGTTAATGGGGTACATATTAACCCTCTACCGTGAGTAGCCATAAAATTAATTATATCTGGTGAGGCAGACTGTGCAGAACATACAAAATCACCTTCGTTCTCTCTATCTTCGTCATCCAAGACAATTACAATTTTACCTTGTTTGATTTCAATTATAGCATCTTCTATTTTGTCAAACATTTTTTCTTTCAAAATTAATAAGTTTAAATATTATTTAACATATCTAACAAATCTAATTTCACTATTTGCAGCAATGAATGCTATTACTGAGATTGGTATAAAAATTAAATTACTCAGCCACATACCAAAATCAGCATCCATTTTAAGCTCTTTAGCACTTTTTTCACCAATTATTGAAATAATGTAGTAGATAATAAATAATAAACTAGAAGCTAATATAGGATATCCAAATCCTCCTTTATTTATTAAAGAGCCAATTGATGAGCCTAATACAAACATTATTATGCAGGCAAATGCCAAGCTAAACTTTCTTAAAAATTCAATACGATGTTTAGTAATTATTGTATTTCTAAAATCTAACTCGTCGTTTATTGACTGAGTGTTAGAAAGAATAGCTTGAGACTTGTTTATTGCAGTATTGAGTATTCTCTTTTTATTTAGATTTGAGTTTACTATTTTTTCTGAATCTAATTTCTTTTGAATAGGTTTATAATTTTGCAATATATCAAGTCTAAACTTTTTGATCTTACTTTCTTTAACCTCTCTCAAAGAATCGATTGAGCTTAAAATTTCATTGTTTTTTAACATAGCATAATGACCTTTATATAAACTTTCTGTATTTTTCATAAAGTTAAATGAACTTAAATCTATAATTAATTTGTTTTGTTCAAATTTTAGTTTTCTATGTTCATTATTTTTTTGATCTAGAATACTAAGTTCGTTATATGAATGACCATTTATTAAATTAAATTCTAGTAAATTGTTATTTTCATCTATTGACATAGTTCCTTTCTCAGCAACTATTACAGTACTATTGTCAGATGTATTATTAGTATATATTATTATGTCTTCAAGAGATTTATTATCAGAAAGTTTTTTCCCAATTTTAATTTTGTAGCCATTAATTTCATCATAAAAAATACCTTCTCTAATGTTAAGTGCAGGTTTTTTTTTCTGTATAGAATAAATCATACTTGCGTTCTTTAAATTTGCATGTGGTAAAATGTGGTTAGAAAATAAATAAGAGGATATAGCTATTAAAATTGAAAATAAAAATATGGGTAAAGAAAACCTTAAGAACGAAATACCTGAAGTTTTAAATGCATTAATTTGATTAGTTTCACCCAATGAACCGTAATACATTAATGAGGAAATTAAAACTGCTAAAGGCAAAGATAGCGGCACAAATCTTGCTGAAGCAAAAAACATAAGTTGAAAAATTTGTAATACATCAAGACCTTTCCCAACTAAATCATCTACATATTTCCAAAGAAACTGCATTAGCAAAAAGAAAACACAAAGAAAAAAAATTAATAAAAATCTTGGAACATAAGATTTTAGTAAGTAAGAATCTAACTTTTTCAAATTACTTTAAAGTCCCAGAGCACCCCTTAGATTGTCAACTTGTGTTTCCCAAAGTAATTTTGCTTCTTCAAAATCTTCCTCATCATCAGCGAAATCAGTGATAAGAAGAGAAACGTCAGAAGTCATGTCATCAACAACTATTTTAAATTCAAAATAATCATCAGCTTCATCAGAATCAATCCATTTATATTTAACAAATTTGTTTTCTTTTTTCGTAACTAACTTTGCTGACTGTTCGCTTCCATCCCAATAAAATGTATATACACCATTTTTAATATTTACATCATTTGCAAACCATTCAGACAAACCACTTGGAGTTGAAAGTCTTTTGTAAAGCACCTTAATTGAAGATCTTATTGGAAACTCTAGAGTGTATTGTCTTGAAAACTGCATATTGTTTGTTAAATTTGATTTTTGCAAAGATAATGTTTTAGAACCAATAATTAATAATCTGTATCATCTTGGGTAAATATTTTTTTAAGTATAGAGGTCAAATACCAGTTTTTGTATTAGTTCTTGCTTTTCCTATACTCTATTTTTCAAATCATATTCAAAATTTGGTTCTAGACTTTAATGTGAATATTTTATCTTTAGTTTTAGTTCTATTTGGTTGTATATTTAGATATTTGACCATTGGTTTTTCATATCCAAACACAAGTGGCAGAAATAGAGATAGTCAAGTAGCTGATAAGTTAAATAAGCGCTCACTGTACTCGATTACAAGAAATCCATTATATCTGTCAAATATGCTTATTTGGACTGGTATAGTTATTAGGTCTAATAATATGCTCTATGTATTAATATGCTTAGTTATAATGATTTCTATGTATAATATTATAATCAATCACGAAGAATTCTTCCTAAAAAATAAATTCAAGGATGAATTTTTGTCTTGGAAAAAAATAACTCCTAAGCTAATTCCAAATTTTTTTATTTATAAAAAATCAAGTAATAAATTTAATTACAAATCATTACTAAGAAGAGAGTATTCGGGTTTATTGGCAATTTTAATATGTATAGCTTACATTGATACACTTCAAACTTATATATCCTCTTCATATTTAGTAATAAGTAATAATTTATTGTATTTGATTATTACAATGATTACCATTTCTCTTATTTTAAAATATTTAAGAAAAAACACGACAATTTTAGATGATTGATTTTGTAGATTTAAATTATATTTGCAAGCGTTGGCGTGGTAGCTCAGGTGGTTAGAGCGCAGGATTCATAACCCTGAGGTCGGCAGTTCAAATCTGCCCCACGCTACAAAAAAAAAGACCCTAAGTAAAAGGGTCTTTTTATTTTCAGTGAAAAAATTAAAAATTAATTAATGATAACTTTCTTTTTAATTTTAGATACATCAGATTTTATCTCGATAAAATAAATGCCACTATTTAATTTAGAAGTATTTATATTGATTTTATTTGCGTTAACGTAATGAGATTCAACTAATTTACCTGAGATATCATAAATATCTAATTCATTAATCTTAACTGCATATGATGAAATTGAAATCTTGTCATTTGCAGGGTTTGGATAAACTTGCGTAGAAGATAAAATAACGTTCTGAATATCAGTTGAGTTTCCTAAATTTAAAGCGACATAAATTCTTGGATTAAGGTAGCCTTGAATCGTATCAATATATGTATTTCCTCTCGCTATGCTCATTGTTGGATTGTCAAGTAATGAGTTTGCAGCACCAAATCCTGGAATTGCAGCTGCTGCAGGAGTTTGAGGACTTAATCTCCAAGCTGTATCATAAGCAGCAAGATTCCACCAGTCCCAAGGACTAGCTTGTTCAGTTTCATATTGACCAAAGACATTTGGTGTTGTGGATGGAGGAGGAGTAATAAACTTATAAAAACCTTCATATCCATCATTATTTAAATTAGCTGCATTTGTAAATGCATCTGATAAACCTGCATTAACAAAAACATCATTATTTCCATATAGATTAGAATAATGTTGTACGGTTCTGCTTCCCATTAATTCAACTACAAAATCTCCGGTTGCTGGATTAACAACATCTCCTGTATCAATTGGAGCAAAAGGATCTTTATAACAATGAAAAGAAACAATTGGTATTCCACCATCATCTAACCAAGAAATATCGGCTAGAGCACCTCCAACATTAAATGCCATATTCACATCACTGTTATAATTCTCATGATTTGGTATATTCATTAATAATGGTACTGGGCTGTTAAAAGGTGGCGTACTGTCTGGATAAAATGTACTATCCGTACCAAAAATATTTCCGTAAAATTGAGGAATAACAAATGGTTGACCGTTTGTTGGAGATATAAACTTGGGTAAATACATTTCCATTGCGGTATCTAATGTAGCAACGGCCAGTGATACGTAACCTCCAGATCCATGACCACCTAATACAATCTTTGAAGGATTAATTCCATAAGTATTACCATTATCATGAGTTGATCTCATAAACCTCGTTACAGTTCTTGCATCTTGCATACCTCTATAAACTGCTTGAATTACAGTTGCTGTTCTTACCTCTTGAACAGATGATGATGCATTCCAACCTAGCCTGTAGTTAAACGCAACAGCAACGTATCCTTTTTTAGCCCATCTTTTACATTGCTCAACAATTGAAGAATCTAATTTTGAACCGGTAGGCTGCCCATTAATAACAGGAGGAAGAAAAACACCTGTGTGAGCAAGTATCACTACTGGTCTATCAGTTATTGAATCTCCTGAAGGTTCATAAATGTCACATAAAAGGGGAGTAGGTGAAGGAGGAGCACCTAAGAGTAATGGTAATACACTCACGTTAGTACCATAGTTTACATCTGAATGTACTGTAACATCACTAAATATTTCGTCAATATATCTTGTTTGAGAAAAAGACATATAGGAAAAAGTGAATGATATTATAAATAGTAAAGCTTTTTTCATGTTAAATAATTTTTAGTGCAATTATAATACTTATTAATGAAATTTATTGATTTATTACTATAAATCGTAAGCTAGAGAAACATAAGATAATCTACCAATCAGAGGTCCACCATAAACTTGATAATGTTTATTGTCAAAGATATTAGAAGCTCCAAATTTTATTGTAGTATTGATTTTTTCGAAATTTTTAGATAGCTGCGCATCAACTGTTGAATATCTATCTACAATTCCTGTAAACTGAGGTGAACCTACAAACTTGAATTTATCAACCCATTTATAATTTATATTAAAACTAATACCTTTTATATTTTTAAATTTTAATTCTCTAGCAGAAAATCCAATATTAAACTTGTGCTTTGGTGTATTGTAAGCAGGTATTATCGGATCATCTGTATCTTTTTTATTTAAAATGTTTAGTGAATAATTTCCGTTAATCAAATAATTATTTAGGTATAAATTCATTCCAATTGATGCTCCATGAGTTGAAACATTATTTTCTGAATTTGCTGACATTCTGTGAATTTCTATTGACCTTGCATTTAAATCATAACCAACAACACCATTTACAATTGTATCATTTGCATTAAATTTTGCACCAACTCTATAACCAATAAAATCTTTGTAAAGAGAATAATAATAAGATAAATCCAAGTATAATATATCTTCAACTGTACCTCTATATCCAATTTCAAGTGTTCTAACTTTCTCTGGTCTTATTGGATCTATAGAGAAAAAAACAAGACTATCTTTATTTGGTACAACTGGCTTAAAATAATTTATTAACGAATTGATTGTTACAAGGTTTTCCCCATAATCTTCTCCATGTCCATTTAAATTACCAACAAGTATGGCTCTTCCAGCATTGTAATACAGATATTGTTCTGAAAGTGTTGGATTTCTAACACCGCTTGAAAATGATAATCTTATGTAATCACTTTCATTAGGGGAAATTACAATTGATGCCGCAGGTGAAATACTGTAATCATAATTTTCATTTTTATCTATTCTGATTGTTGAATTAATTGTTAAAATTTCATTATATATTTTCGATTCTATTCCAGAATAAAAACCAAATTGATTATTGGTTATTTTTTCAAACTCATCATTAAAAATAGTTCCTTTAGAATTTGGTCTATACTGTCTAAAGCTAGTTCCAACTCTTAAATCTCCTATTGACAATTTGTAGTTGTAATAACCATTTAATTCATGTAACATTGATTTATCATAAAAACCTGTACCACCATCAATAGGAATTGATGTTGTTATCTTTTCAAGATATTCATTGAATTCATCAGATCCTGGAATTAATCTATCTGTAGAATCGTTAGTTAATGATCTTACAAACTCATGATTATTGAGTATAAAATCAATGTTAGAATTAAAAATAGAATCTGTGATTGCCCTAAAGTCATTTTCATTGTATGAAACCCCGTCAATTAAATAAACTATTGAAAAGATAGGTAGATTAGTTACTGGATCTATTATTGGAAGGCCGGTTAGAGGATCAATTTCAAATTCGATGCTTCTATCCACATCTATTCCAAAATCGTTCCAATTCACATTATCTCTCCAAACTGATTTATATATTTTGTACCAATCATCATTAAAAATAAGATTATATTCTTGTAGTTTTTGAGCAGTAAAAACAGCATCATATGAATCTCCAGCATCCTCAACCGAATTGTAGTAAGTAATTTTAAATTTATCCTTTTTGAAATATTCAAAACGATTTTGAACTAGCTTAATATTTTTTAAATTAATTCTATTGTCACCTTGATAAACAGTAGTTCCACCACCATAATTAATACCATACAATAGTTGTGATTCATCAGAAAACTTGTAGCGTAATGATGAGGATGCTTTTATGTTTCTGGTGTTATAATCTACAACATCCCTTTCTTGGTATCCATTTCGATAAATTATTCCAAGCCCAGGGTAGTCAAAATATGAATT
>CESP01109668.1_pt1 | contig 18958 bp, 21 predicted proteins | sample 531211 | NCBI WGS metagenome assembly CESP01 (sample SAMEA2622074, study PRJEB7988) | marine metagenome | biome: marine biome (ENVO:00000447); feature: surface water layer (ENVO:00002042); material: "saline water (ENVO:00002010), including plankton (ENVO:xxxxxxxx)" | depth 5 m | reverse complement strand
TAAACCTTAGGAGGGTCTTGTTATATCCAGTTTAACTATGGGGAGAACACTTAAAATTGTATATAAAAAACTTATGATGTACTATATTTTTATGATTATCCTTGCAGTTGATTCCTCGAGTAAAGATTTATCTTTATCATTGAAAATTGAAGAAGATTTAGAAACTAAAATATATCAGAAAGATGGGAGACATAGTGAGATATTCCTAGAAGCACTCAACGATTTAGTCGAGAACAATATCCGAGTAGCTGATTTATCTGGTATATTATTTAATAAAGGTCCTGCAAGTTTCACGGGCACTAGGGTAGCAGCCTCGTCACTTCAAGCAATTGGTTATAGTTTAAATATACCAGTAATAGGCATATCATCTCTTGAGGTAATGGCACACGTGTATTCAAGAGATTATGATATGAGAAAATTTGATTGCGTTAAATATGCCTATGGTAATAAATATTTCACTGCTTCGTTTACAAAAGTAAAAAAATTACGCCAAACAAAAAGTACATCTCTAGCTGAAATTCAGATGATTGATGCATCACATGATGAACATATTATTATCAACACTGAACTATCAAGATATTTAGACAATAATGGCCTATCTATAACATTAGATCATACAATTTTAAAACATGAGACAAATAGCGAGGACTTGATATCTTTTGCAGAAAAGTATGTAGATTTTGGTGATGAATTTAATCTTTCATATACATTGCCAGATTATGCAAATCATGAAATTTAGTTAAGATAAGGTTCCTATTTTCTGGCCGACTCTGATTTTTTGACCTCTTTTAATAGATGACAAAAGTTTTACATTCTTATCAAATAATATAATCACCGTCGATCCACTCTTAAACATACCAAGCTCCTCTCCTTTACTTAAAATAATTTTCTTCTTATTATGATTAGTTGTAATGGTTTTCTTAGGATATGGAGGGGATACTTCGCCTTTCCACTTAACCTCAATGGATGATACGTTTATAGCAGCAATGAATACCACAGCAAATGTAAAATTATCATTTTTAAATAAACATGATAAACGCTCATTCCTTGCATAAAGATTATTTATTTTATTTACAGCATGTATTGCGACACTGAACAATCTTCCAGGTATGTGTGATGTGAATGCTAGTTTTCCATGATAAGGCATATGCACTCTATGATAATCTTTTGGTGATAAATAAATAGTCATAAAGCAGCCATCTATAAAAATATCATCTGACTTATTATTATTCTGGATAAGATCAAGTATTGATATTCTCTTACCTTTGACTTGAAGTATTGTATTGTTATCGATATCTCCGTATTGTGTAATTGTTCCATCACAAGTTGAGACAACAGAATTTTTTGCTTTATCTATTTTATGAACACTAGGTTTGAGTTTTCTAGTAAAAAATTCACAAAATGTTTGATAATCATTTGGTGATTGATTAACGCATTCTCTCATATCTACCTTAAAAAATTTTACATATAACTTTATGAGAGTTGGTACAAGAGGATTTTTTGTTCTGGTAATTATAAAAGTTATTCTTGAAAATATATAATGAGGTATTAAAAAAAGCCAATATGCTTTGATAAATTCTAGAATATTATTGATGGAGTCTCTCATTAATAAAAGCTATTGACTATATCTTCAAAAATGTTATTTATATTAACTGGTGGCGTATATAAACCAATTAAGTTTGCATTTTTATTTGTTATAAATATTGCGCTTGTATGGTCAAAAAACTTAACGCTTCCATCCATGGATATTTCTTTATAATAAACACCAACTCTTTTTGCGAGTTCTTTAAGTTCGCTATCTTTCGTAGCTAAACCCTGAAAACTGCTATCGAAGTATTCTACGTATTTTTTTATTTTTAACAAATCATCAGATGTATCGACTGATATAAATAACATGCGAATATCTCTCTCAATTCCATTATTTTCTAACTTTTTAAAAACTTGCCTGATTTTCATCAGGGTATCCGGACAATAATCTGGACAGTTGGTGTATCCAAAAAATATTAGTGTGTGAGCTCCCTTTAGATCCTCGTTACTAAAACTTGAATTACCCGTCGAAACGTAATCAGAGTTTTCTGGGAAAAACGATCGTTCAGTACTGAGTTTTGTATAGTGTGGGGTATATTCAGTGTTAAACATGATTAATCCTTGAAGTCCCAGTATGGTAATAATCAATAGAAATATATACTTAATATTCATAATCCTCCTCTAATTTTTATTATGCTTTGATTTGTACTATAATAATATACTGGTAAATATATGATATTTATGTTCAATTTGCTAATAATTTAGGTCTTTTATGTCTGGAAACACATTTGGTAAAATATTTTCTTTCACAACCTATGGAGAGAGCCATGGTAAGGCTATTGGTTGTGTAATTGATGGCTGTCCACCAGGATTAAAGTTAGACGAAAACGATATTCAAAAAGATTTAGATAGAAGAAAACCTGGTCAATCAAAGTTTACAACTCAAAGGAAAGAAGATGATAAAGTAGAGATACTCTCAGGTACATTTAACGGCATGACTACTGGCACACCTATAAGTCTGATTGTGTTTAACCAAGATCAAAAGACAAAAGATTATTCAGAAATCAAAGACAAGTTTAGACCAGGTCACGCAGACTTTACATATCAAAAAAAATATGGAATGAGAGATTATCGTGGCGCTGGAAGATCATCGGCTCGAGAAACATTGGCGAGAGTTGCTGCTGGTGCTATCGCAAAAAAATACTTGCTAAAAAATTGCAAAATGAAAATATATGGATTCGTTTCTCAATTAGGTGAGCTTTCTCCTAGTAAATTTCAAAAGTCAGAGATTGAGAGAAACCCATTCTTTTTTCCTGATAAAACGATGATAGATGATCTAAAAAAATATCTTAATGATATAAGAAAATCCGGTGACTCAATAGGCGCAAAAGTTACAGTAGTTGCACAGGATGTACCAATTGGACTTGGCGATCCTGTTTTCGATAAAGTAGATGCTCTAATTGCACAAGCTATGATGTCGATAAATGCTGTTAAAGGAGTCTCGATTGGTGATGGATTCTCTGTTGTCAATCAAAAGGGTTCTGAAGCTAGAGATGAGCTGACACCAAAGGGTTTTCTCAGTAATCATTCAGGCGGTACTCTAGGAGGTATAACATCAGGTCAAGATTTACTTATAGATCTTGCACTTAAACCAACGTCTAGCATCCTTGTGCCTGGAAAAACGGTAGATAAAAAAAATAAACAGACTACAATACGTACCAAGGGCAGACATGATCCTTGCGTAGGAATTAGAGCAGTTCCAATTGCAGAGGCAATGTTAGCAAATGTGTTAATGGACCTGTATTTGAGAAATAAAGCTCAAAACAGTTAGGCATAGTTATGGGCAAAACACTTTACGATAAAATCTGGGATGATCATCAGATAGCAGTCAATGCTGATGACTCATCTTTATTATATATTGATCGTCACTTAGTTCATGAAGTCACTTCTCCTCAAGCGTTTGAGGGGTTAAAAATTGATCAAAGAAAAATTTGGAATAAGGACTCGATCTATGCAGTATCAGATCATAATGTCCCTACAAGTGCTAGGAAGCATGGTATTGAGGATAAGATTTCAAAATTGCAAGTAGATACGCTTGTTCAGAATTGTAAAGAAAACAATATCACATATTTTGATTTAAATGATATTAATCAGGGCATTGTTCACGTAATAGGCCCTGAGTTAGGGATCACACAGCCAGGCATGACTCTCGTGTGCGGAGATTCTCATACATCAACTCATGGCGCATTAGCAGCACTGGCCTTTGGAATAGGCACGAGTGATGTAGAGCACGTATTAGCTACTCAATGCATTAACGTAAAAAAAGCCAAAAATATGAAAATAAATATTAAGAATAATCTTCGGACATATGTTACACCCAAAGATGTGATATTGTATGTGATAAAAAAAATAGGGACATCTGGTGGGACAGCTCATACAATTGAATTCACTGGCGAATGCATTAACGACATGAGTATTGAAGGTCGCATGACAATTTGTAATATGAGTATTGAGGCAGGGGCTAAATCAGGTATTGTTGCATTTGATGACAAAACTTTTAATTACGTTATTGATAGAAAGCATTCACCCTCAAAAAAATATATAGATAGTGCTACAAAGTATTGGGAGACACTTAAAAGCGACCAAAATGCATCGTTTGATACTGTTTATGATTTTGATGCTGATCTAATTGTCCCTCAAGTAAGTTGGGGCACATCACCAGAGATGACTGTTGATGTTACTGGAAATATTCCAGATCCCTCGAAAATACAGGATCTTAAAAAAAGAGATTCCATAGCAAGAGCACTGAAGTATATGGGTCTTGAACCTAATCAATCTATTGACTCAATCACATTGGACAAAATTTTCATAGGATCTTGTACGAATTCAAGAATTGAGGATTTAAGAGATGCTGCATCTATATTAGAGGGTAGGAAAGTTGCAACATCTATAAAGCAAGCAATGGTAGTTCCTGGTTCTGGTCATGTAAAAATACAAGCTGAAAAAGAGGGATTGGATAAAATTTTTATAGACTCAGGATTTGAATGGAGAGAGCCTGGCTGCTCTATGTGTTTAGGAATGAATGACGATAGCTTATCTCCTTATGAGAGATGTGCATCAACCTCTAATAGAAATTTTGAGGGAAGGCAAGGAGATAAAGGAAGAACACATTTAGTTAGTCCAGCAATGGCTGCAATGGCTGCTGTCAAAGGACATTTTTGCGATATCACTGATTTATAATGAAAAATAGAATTATATCTGGTCAGGTGATACCAATAAACCAAGCTAATATAGACACAGACGCCATAATACCTAAGCAGTATCTCAAGTCTATAAATAAATCCGGCTTTGGTAAGTTTCTTTTTGATTCTCTTCGTTATTCTAGCACAGGAACACTAGATGATTATGAGGGTAGAGAACTTAATATGGACTTCATACTGAATAAAGAGCCCTATAATAAAGGTAAAATCTTAGTTGTAAATGATAATTTTGGATGTGGATCTTCAAGAGAACATGCTGTTTGGGCAATCAAAGATTTTGGAATAGAGGCTATAGTCTCTACTTCTTTTGCAGATATATTTAGTAGAAATAGTTTTAAGAATGGTATTTTATTAATCTCAGTTAATAAAGAGATATTAGAAAAATTATTTAAAGAAATTGAAAATAACACTGATTACATCTTATCTGTAGATGTTTTAGCTCAATCCATAACTGGTCCAAATAATTTGATGATAACATTTGAAATTAACAAATCGGATAAAGAGCGCATAATACATGGATATGATGATATCGCAATAACTCTCAAACAAAAAAATCAGATAATGAGATATGAGCAAAAAGTAAAAAAAAATAAACCTTGGTTATTCCATGATGAACAATAAAATACTTTTACTACCTGGTGATGGCGTTGGTCCAGAAATTATGTCTGAAACTGTCAAGCTTCTTGATTATTTTATCGATAATAACATCATTGATATTGTTTATGAATATGCAGATATTGGTGGCGTTGCAATAGATAACCATGGAGATCCATTTCCAGAAGATACATTTGAGAAAGCAAAATCATCTCGAGCAATACTTTTAGGTGCTGTAGGAACAAAAAAACATGACAAAAATGAAAATATAATGAAACCAGAGTCAGGTCTACTTGCACTAAGAAAAAAACTTGACCTCTATATCAACCTGAGACCGATTTTTATTTTTCAAAACTTGATTGATAAGTCCTCTCTAAAACCAAATGTTATAAAAGATATTGATCTTGTCATTGTCAGAGAACTGGTTAGTGATATCTACTTTGGTGAACCAAGAGGATTTATCGAAGATAATAAATCAGCTTTCAATACCATGAGATACACAGAGTTTGAAGTTGAGAGAATTACTGAGTATGCAATCAAATTAAGCAAGATGCGTAAAGGAAAAATAACATCTGTTGATAAAGCAAATGTACTAGAGACATCACAGCTATGGAGACGCTGTGTAGATAACGTTGTCAGCAAGCAATCCGAGGTCACTGTCAATCATATGTATATTGATAATGCAGCTATGCAATTAGTTCATTCACCAAGTCAATTTGATGTCATTTTAACTGGTAATTTATTCGGTGATATTTTATCTGATGAAGCATCTATGTTAACAGGATCTATAGGTATGTTGCCTTCTGCATCATTATCAGATAATCATGCTGTCTACGAGCCTATTCATGGGTCTGCTCCGGATATTGCAGGAAAAAATTTAGTTAATCCAATCGCTATGATATTATCCATGGGAATGATGTTTGAATATAGTTTTGGTCGAAAAGATTTATCGGATTCTATTAAATTTATTGTTGATAAGGTGCTTAATTCAAATAAATTTACTAGAGATTTATCTAATTCTACAGAATACATCACAACATCAGAAATGGGTGATTTGCTACTTGATGAGTTGGTGAGAAATGTCAAAAAATAAGGAAAAATATAATGTTGCGATTGTGGGAGCGACTGGAATTGTTGGTGAATCATTTTTAGATATTCTGGCAGTGAGAGATTTCCCGCTAGGGGAGATCTATGCCATAGCTAGCGATAGATCAGCCGGAAAGACCGTAAGATTTAGTGAGGAAATTATTGAAATAATTGATATTGCATCTTTCGACTTTTCAAAAGTGGATATTGCATTTTTCTCTGCCGGTAGTGATGTTTCTGAGATGTATGCAAAGGAGGCTACAAAAAAAGGTGTAGTAGTAATAGATAACACATCATGCTTTAGATACGACGATGAAATACCTTTGATCGTTCCAGAGGTCAATCCAGCTGCAATCGCTAATTACTCTAAAAAAAATATCATTGCGAATCCAAATTGTTCCACTATTCAGATGCTTGTTGCACTTAAGCCTATCCACGATCTATACAGCATACAGAAAATCATTGTATCTACCTATCAGGCTGTTTCAGGATCAGGAAAAAGTGGGATAAACGAATTATTAGAACAAACTCATTCTTATATGAACCAACAAGAAATTGGAGTTAATGTATATCCAAAACAAATAGCATTCAATGTAATACCATTTGTTGATAGTTTCAATGACAACGGTTATACAAAAGAGGAGATGAAGATGGTTTGGGAAACACACAAAATCTTGGATAAGAATATAGATGTTAATGCCACGGCAGTAAGAGTACCTGTTATAACAGGTCATTCAGAATCTATAACTATAGAGACTAAAAAACCTGTTGACGTTAATGCACTCAAAGATAAATATAATGATTTAGAATACATTAAGTTACTAGACGATCCAAAAAGTGATGAATATCCAACAGCTTTCATTAATGGTTCTGGAACTGATTGTGTTTATGTTGGCAGAATCAGGAAAGATCTCGTGAATGATAATGTTTTGAACATTTGGGTAGTTGCTGATAATGTAAGAAAAGGAGCTGCGCTTAATAGTATTCAAATTGCAGAGTTGTTAATAAAGGAAAACTTCTTATGAAAAAAGTCATTGTTATATCTTTTGTGTTACTTTTGATAATCATAGGATTAGAGGTAAATAATATTGTACCGTCAACTATTATGCCTAGTTTAATTGCGACTCACGACGCAATAAAGACAAACCCACATATTTTAGTTTTTATTACCAATATAAAGACTTTCATTGTTAATTTTGAGGTGAAGCCATATCTAGATGCATTCGATGCATCATTGATAAGTACTTATGCTTATATAATATCACTGCCCTGGGAAAAGATAAACGTATGGTATTTGCTAGGTATTATTTTTTTCATTGGTGTCATTAGTGAGAAATTTAGAACATTATCTAATGAAATTAAATTTATCAATCAAAAACTAACAAGAATTAAACGAGAGATTCTCTCAGATGACAGCAAATCTAATGATGATCTTAAAGCTAACATTACTGAAGACTTACGCTCAGACGCAGCTAATATTATGAGTCTTTTAACAGATATAAAAAAAACTACAGATAGTTTAAAATCTACAGAATTACGCAGCAAAAAACTCAGAAGAGAAATTACTTTAATGAGTAACTTAAACGAATTAGAGACTGAAGTTATTGATGAAGATAATGAGTCTCAGAAAACAGTTATGTTGCCAGAGAACAACTTTGAGGAGCAAGCATCATCAACTACTAATAGTGGCAATGACGATAATGAGAGTGTTGAGTTAGATATATATTCAGATGATATATCACCTCTAGACTTAGCTAGAACCTACATAGAAGCTAATGAGCTAGATAAAGCAGATAGTATCATCAAAAGAATAGTACAAACTGGAACAGAGCATGAAAAACATGAGGCTAAACTTCTGTTCATGCAATTAAGGAAATGAGATTAGCACTATGTGTAGAATACAAAGGTACTAATTATTTCGGATGGCAAATTCAAAAACACCATACGGAAAAGACAATTCAGCATCATGTTGATCATGCGATATCAAAAATAGCTAATCACTCGATCAAGACCGCTTGTGGCGGAAGGACAGACACAGGTGTCCATGCATTCATGCAAATAATACATTTTGATACAAATACTAGACGAAGTAAGATAAATTGGTTGAGAGGAATTAATAGTTTTCTCCCATCTGATATTTTAGTGAAAGACATTTTCAATGTCGACGATAAATTTCATGCAAGATTCAGTGTAATAGATCGAACATATAGATATTTAATTATTAATAGACCATCTCCACTTGTATCATTTAAGGAAAACTTCTTTCACATGAATAAAGAAATAAACCTTTCTAGAATTGAGAAATCTTTTAAGTATCTTAAGTGCGAGAGAGACTTTAGTACATTTCGTGGTTCTGGATGTGTTTCTCCAACTCCTATAAAACATATCAAGGCAATATCAATTAAATTACAAAAAGATATTTTAATTTTTGATGTTACCGCAAATAGCTTTCTATATCATATGGTTAGGAACATTGTAGGTTTCTTGATTGACATCGGTACTGGCAAGATACCTTTAAAAGATGCAGATCGTCTAATTGAGGCTTGTGATAGGAGAAAAATAGGTTTGAGCGTTCCACCTCATGGTTTATATCTTTTAAAAATACGGTACCCTAGTAAATACAATATCACTCTAGAAGATAAATTTAGTATCTCCATCTAGATATTTTAATCTTGTCAAACATGATAAAATAAGAAAATGAGCAGGACATACATTAAACTTTGTGGATTAAAAAAAATTGATGATCTTGTGTATGCAGACTCACTCGATATTGATCTGATTGGTCTCATATTTACACCAGAGAGTCCAAGGTTCGTAAGTGAAGAGATGCTGAAAGTAATATCTTCTTTAAAAATCACAAAACCTCTAGTAGGGGTATTTATGGATCAGTCAGTTGAATACGTAAATAAAATTCAGAAAATCTTGAGATTAGACTATTTACAATTTCATGGATCAGAGAGCTATGAGTATTGTAAATCTTTCAACACTCCTTTTATCAAGACGGTACACATTGGTCCAGATCAAATCACTTTTGATCAAAAGTTAGCTGAGAGTGCATCAATGACTTTATTTGATACTAAAACATGTGACCAAAAAGGTGGCACAGGCACCCGATTTGACTGGTCCAAGCTTATCAACGAGCAATCTTTACAAGAAATTATTAAAACTGGCAAATACCTAGTAGCAGGTGGATTAAATCTTGATAATATCAACGATTTATTGATAACATACAGACCCAAGGGTTTAGATGTAAGTAGTGGTCTAGAGTATAATGTTGGTGAAAAGGACTATGAGAAAATGGAGCAATTCGTGAATATTGTAAGGGCATATGATAGTTAGACGATGAAGAAAATTAATTTACCTAAATTACCAAATAAAGATGGTCATTTCGATGAGTACGGAGGTATGTTTGTATCAGAAACATTAATGTATCCCCTGAAAGAATTATTACAAGCTTATACTTCAATTGCAAAATCAGCTAAATTTCGCCAAATATTAACAAAAGAGTTAACGATGTATGTTGGACGTCCCACTCCAATTTATTACGCATCAAGAATAAGCAAAGAATTAGGTTCATGTCACATATACCTGAAACGAGAGGACTTAAATCACACGGGTGCTCATAAAATCAATAACGCAATGGGTCAAGTACTCCTTGCAAAAGCAATGAAAAAAACAAGAATAATTGCAGAAACAGGTGCTGGGCAACATGGGGTTGCCACGGCAACTGCATGCGCAAAATATAATATCAAATGTGTCGTATACATGGGTGAAGAGGATATTGAAAGACAGAAAATAAATGTGTACCGCATGAAGTTGCTGGGTGCCGAAGTAATCCCTGTTACCTCAGGATCTAAGACACTGAAAGATGCGCTTAATGAAGCATTAAGAGATTGGGTATCAAATGTTGATAATACACATTATATAATCGGATCTGTAGCGGGTCCGCATCCATATCCAATGATTGTCAGAGACTTTCAATCTATTATAGGACATGAATCAAAAAAACAAATGACATCGATATATAAGAAGAAAGCAGATGTTTTAGTTGCATGTGTTGGAGGTGGCTCTAATGCTATTGGATTATTTCATCCGTTCTTAAACGATGATGTTGAAATAGTTGGAGTAGAAGCTGGTGGGTATGGCCTCTCAACAGGCAAGCACGCTGCTCCGCTTAATAGAGGAAAACCTGGAGTTCTCCATGGGAACAGAACATATATTATGGAAGATAAGAATGGTCAAATTCAATCCACACATTCTATTTCTGCAGGATTAGATTATCCTGGGGTTGGACCAGAACACTCTTGGCTCAAAGATAATAAACGTGTTCAGTATGTATCTGTAACAGATAAAGAAGCATTAAAAGCATTTTATTATTTAACCGAAAAGGAGGGAATTATACCTGCACTAGAGACGGCACATGCCCTCGCATATGCATTTAAGATTGCAAAGAAATATAAAAATAAAAACATTTTAATCAATTTATCTGGAAGGGGCGACAAAGATATTGATACTATTGCTAGAATGACACAAATGACCCTATGAACAGAATTGAAAAAACTTTTAAGTGTAATAAAAAAGTATTCATCGCATATGTAGTATGCGGCGACCCTGATGTAAACACAACTATAAAAATAATGAATACACTCGTTAACTCTGGTGTTGATCTTATTGAATTAGGTGTCCCTTTTACGGATCCAATTGCGGATGGCCCTGTAATACAAAAATCAATCGAAAGATCACTCAAAAAAAATACAAATCTAAATGATGTTTTTAGTGTTTGTTCTAAATTCAGAAAAAAAAATAAAATAACTCCAGTCGTACTAATGGGTTATTTGAATCCAATCGAAAATCTAGGATACAAGAAATTTACTAAAGAAGCTGTTCAATCAGGTGTTGATGGTGTACTTGTTGTTGATTCACCTCCAGAGGAATCATTAGTATTATCATCTGTATTACAAGAGAATAATATTTGTAACATTCATCTGGCATCACCAACTACTACTAAATCAAGATTAGAGACTATAATAAAATCATCTAAAGGTTATTTATATTATGTTTCACTAAAAGGCATCACGGGTTCTAAGATCTCTAATGTCAAATTAATAGAAAAAAATATTAATAAGATAAAAAAAATTAACAAGAATGATCTGCCGGTTGTTGTTGGTTTTGGAATAAAAGATAAGCAAACAGCCAAGAAAATATCGCAAATATCTGATGGTGTTATAATCGGAAGTTCATTTGTAAAAATAATTGAAGAAAATCTTCATAATAAACAAAGAATGGTTAATAATATTAATAAATATGCAGAGAAAATTAAAACCTCAATAGTAAATAAATGAGCTGGCTTGACAAAATATTACCATCAAGGATACGTGCTAACAAGGAAAGCAAGGCATCTGTACCTGAAGGACTTTGGCATAAATGTACAAACTGTGAAACTGTTATCTATCGGGCTGAATTTGAGAAAAATCTGAATGTTTGCCCAAAGTGTAATCATCATGGAAGAATATCTGCTAGAAAAAGAGCTGACGTTATTTTAGACAGAGATGATAAACATGAAATCCTAACAGATATTAAGCCTATAGATATGTTAGGTTTTAAAGACAAAGAAAAATATAAAGACAAGCTTTCATCAACTCAAAAAAAAACAGGTGAGGTAGATGCTTTAGTAGTTTACGAGGGTAAGGTTAATAAAGTTCCAGTGATTGCGTGTTTTTTTGAATATTCTTTTTTCGGCGGATCAATGGGATCCGTTGTAGGTGAAAAATTCTCAAAGGCAATAAGTAGATGTATAGATACTTCTTCGGCATTTTTATGTTTTTCTGCAAGTGGTGGTGCAAGAATGCAAGAGTCGCTTTTTTCTCTATTTCAGATGGCAAAAACAAGCTCTTCACTCAACAAACTATCTGAGAATAAACTACCTTATATATCCGTTATGACAGATCCTACAATGGGTGGAGTCTCTGCGAGTCTTGCCATGCTTGGAGACATTAATATCGCAGAACCGAATGCACTTATTGGCTTCGCAGGACCAAGAGTAATAGAGCAAACAGTTGGAGAGAAGCTACCAAATGGTTTCCAAAGAAGTGAGTTTCTCCAAGACCATGGAGCTATTGACTTTATTCTTAATAGAAACGAACAGAAAGAAAAGATATCAACTATCATAGTTTCGTTAATGAGTAATACAGAAAATGAAGAACCAATTTAAATCGCTGGACGAATGGCTAAATTGGCAACAGGACCTTCATCCAAAGAATATTGATTTTAAAATTGAGAGAATAAAATCTGTATACGACAAATTAAATATCCAAAAGATAGCAAAAAATACTATTATTGTGGCTGGGACGAATGGCAAAGGCTCAACTGTTGCCATTCTCGAGAGTCTTCTTCATGAATCTAATTATAAAGTTGGATCATTTACATCACCACACATACTTAAATATAACGAGAGAATAAAGATATCAAAGCAAAATATTGATGACGACTCCTTACTAGAGACATTTAAGATTATTGATGATGCTCGTGGTGATACCACACTGACCTATTTTGAATTTGCAACACTTGCAGCATTCTATATATTCAGTAAACAGGATTTGGATTATGCCCTACTTGAGGTCGGACTAGGAGGTAGATTAGATGCAACTAATATTATCGACTCAGATCTCTCAATCATAACTTCTATTGGAATCGATCACACAGAATTCCTTGGTTCTAGCATTGATAGTATCGCAAACGAGAAAGCAGGCGTAATGAGATCATCATGTTATTCTATATTTGCAGGACCTAATCCTCCAGCAACACTACTCTCAAATGCTCAAACAAATAATGTCATTTTTGTTTTTGGCCAAAAACATTTTTCTCATAATATTTATAGTGATCATTGGGAATGGAGAGGAAAAAATGGCGCTCAAATTAAGTTGCCACTCCTACCTCTAACAGGTGATTTTCAATATAATCACGCTTCTGCAGCTCTACAAGCCATTGAATTCATGAATCCAGATATTCTTAAAAATGAACCATCTTTGTTTGCAGGGTTAAGAAATGTGTCACTCATGGGAAGATATCAGAAGTGTAGTAAATATCCAGAGGTAATAATTGATGTCGCACACAATGAGGATTCTGCCATCAAACTATTTGATAATTTGAATAAAGAAGATAAAAAGAAAACTTATGCCGTAATAGGTCTCCTTAATGACAAAGATGCATATACATTAATTAAGCCTTTGGCCCCAATAATTGAAAAATGGTTTGTCGGAACAATAGATAGCACAAGGGGAATGAATTCTTCTGAAATAAAAGAGCGAGTTAAGAGTCTTGTGGATGACGATAAGATTATGTGCTATGAAAATATGAGCAATGCTTTTGAAGCAGCCTATGAAGCATTGTACTTTAATGATAGATTAATAGTATATGGCTCATTTTATACAGTTTCAGAATTTATGAGTTACCAAAGACATACTGAGAAAAAATCATTGAATGAATAAAAAAACTTTATACATAATTTTTGTATTTACAGTAATCCCTGTTTATTTATTTTACGAACCAATCACTTCGTATTTTTCAAACTCGAAAAATATAACATATTCCCTTGAGATACCTATTAATAGAGATGTTTACATAGAGGATATAGACTATGAAATTGAAGAAGTACCAAATACAGAAGAAAGAAAATCTCTTAGAAGGTCATGGGTACTTTTAATACAATCGAATGACGGAGATCAAAAAACTGCTTTGTTAAAGAAAATGGGTTTAGAAAATACTATTAAAGTTAAATCAAAAATAGATAATAAACAAAAAGAGGCAATAGGACCATTTTTAGATAAACAAATAGCCCTTGATATGCAAAAAAAGATCAAGAAAAACACATCAATCAATGTAACCATACAAGAGATAGTTAGTCAGTGATTGAAACCGATTTAATCATTACATGTTTTTTATTATTCTGGGGTTTCTATGGATTAGTAAGAGGTTTTATAACAGAGTTAATCTCTTTTATATGCTGGGCGCTAGCAATTTATGTCTCCGCAAATTATCTTTACATACCAACTAACATTATAGATGATTATTTGAATAATTCACAAATTTCTAAAATCCTTGCTTTTATTCTAATTTTTTTTTCGACATTTATTGTATCTGCTATACTCGGATTTTTATTATCAAAAATGATAGGTCTTTTTGGTTTGGGAGTTTTCAATAGGATTTTAGGTTTGTTCTTTGGGTTACTTAAAGGATCAGTTTTTATAATAATTACTATTTTTATTCTTGATTTGACTGATTTTAGGGATAACATATTATATCAAGAATCTGAATACATATTGTTTTTTGATGGTATAATCAACAAGTATCTTAGCGATACAGGTTCATTAGTTGATGATATGGGGCTTAATATATAGTTATGTGTGGTATCGTAGCAGTATATGGTGAGAGTGCAGTCGTTCATGATATTTATGAGGCGTTAACTGTACTACAACATAGAGGTCAAGACGCATCTGGAATCCTAACCAATGATGGCGGCAAAATATTACTAAGAAAATCTCTGGGTTTAGTAAGAGATGGCTTTGAGAAAAAACACATTGAGAGATTACGGGGCTCTACAGGCATTGGGCATGTGAGATATCCTACAGCTGGTTATGCAGAGAGCTCTGCTGAAGCTCAACCATTTTATGTGAATTCACCATATGGGATTGGACTAGCGCACAATGGTAATTTGATTAATTCAAGTAGATTGAAAGAAAATCTTTTTAGCGAGGACCTCCGTCATATTAATACAAGATCTGATTCTGAGATATTACTTAATATTTTTGCACATGAGCTTCAACTACATAGTAAAGAGAGTTTTACTCCTGATGATGTATTTTATGCAGTTGCAGGCGTGCATAGAAGAGTAAAAGGAGCATATTCAGTTGTTTCATTAATCTCTGAGCGTGGAATAGTCGCATTTAGAGATCCTAATGGTATAAGACCTCTTTGTTATGGAACAAGAGCAAAAAATGGTAAAACAGAGACTATGATAGCATCAGAGTCTGTTGCGCTTGATACAGCTGGTTTCAAGTTAGAAAGGGATATTCTTCCTGGTGAGGCGATCTATGTTGATATGACTGGAAAAATACATTCTAGGATGTGCTCAGAGAAAGCCAATCTCTCTCCATGTATATTTGAATATGTTTATTTTGCTCGACCCGATACGATAATAGACGGAATCTCAGTTTACAAGGCCAGAATGAAGATGGGTCAGAAATTAGCAGAAAAAATCAAAAAAGATTGGAAAAATCATGACATTGATGTAGTAATCCCGATACCGGATACTAGTAGAATTTCTGCTTTAGAGCTTGCCATATCTCTAGGAGTGCCATACAGAGAAGGATTTATCAAAAACAGGTACATAGGTAGAACATTTATAATGCCAGAACAAAATCAACGTATTAAATCGGTTAAGAGAAAATTAAACGCAATTCTCACAGAATTTAGCAATAAAAATGTATTATTGGTAGATGATTCAATTGTAAGAGGGACGACTTCAAAACAAATTATCGAGATGGCTAGAGAAGCAGGGGCAAACAAAGTTTACATGGCATCTGCAGCACCACCAATTAAATATCCTAATGTCTATGGTATAGATATGCCTGCCAGCCATGAATTCGTTGCAAGTGGTAGAAATATCAAAGAAATAACAAAACTCATTAATGCGGATAGACTAATATATCAAGATCTTAAGGACTTAATTGAAGCAGTAAAGGATCCCAAAATAAAAACACAAAAATTTGACTCTTCTTGTTTTGATGGAAAATATGTAACTGGTAATGTTACAGAAGAATACTTAGAAGAACTTGATCATCTTAGAAATGACTCTGCTAAGAAAAGATACAACTCTACTGATCTTAGCGACGATGTCATGGTCTATTAGTAATGTTAGATATAACAGAGATTGCTAGTTTAGTTGAGAAATTAATTAAAAATAAGTTTCCAAAAACAACCATAAATAAATTTATACTGGTTAATTTAAGTGATCAAAAATTGATGGTGATAGATGAATTAAAGGTAAAAAATATATACGACATCTCATCATCAAAATTTGGTATTGGTAATCTTAATAACTCCTATCAGACACCACTTGGTTTGCACACCATCAACGATAAGATTGGTGCAAATATGCCCATAAATACAATCTTCAAAGGAAGAAAAACTCTAAATGGTGGTATGACTATTGAAGATCTGACGAAGCCAGATTACATAAATTTTAAAAAAAAACATTTCGAAGAGTTTGACGATCTCATTACCTCAAGAATTCTCTGGCTCAAAGGTTGCGAAGAGGATGTGAACCTAGGTGGTGATGTTGATACTTATAAAAGATTTATTTACATTCATGGTACTGCACATGAACAATTAATTGGTCAAGTTGCATCTTATGGATGCATAAGAATGAAAAATCAAGATGTAATTGAATTATTTGATTTAGTGGATGAAGGCAATTTTGTTTACATTTATGATAATAAAATTAATTAAATCATGGCTTTTAATTCTGACGGTTTCATAATTATATTATCTGCATTCCATCCATTGATTTCAGAATTATTTTCTATAAATCCGAAATCGGCTGCAACAGTCCCAACTCCTGCAGCTTTACCAGCTAGGATATCTCTTTCATCATCACCAACATAAATAACATTTTTTGGCACTTCATCTAATAAACACATGGCATGAATGAGTGAATCTGGTGCTGGCTTAGGGTCGTTAACCATATTTCCTGTAACTAAACATGACAACCTCTCACTGATATTTAGTCCTCTTACTATCTTGTTCACGTACTTAAAGTGTTTATTAGTAACGATCCCCCACTTACAACCTTTATCCTCAAGTGATTTTAGTAATTCATCCATACCTTCTACTAGTCTAGTTTCAATAAAACAATTCTTTGAATACTCCTCAAGAAATTCAGATCGCATCATCGATGAATCTATAGACCTTCCATTTATTTCAGATGCATATTTGATTATACCAATAGCACCTCTAGAGATATAATATTTTAAATTTTGGCAATCGACAGTTTTTAAGCCTCTATTTTTCAATATCGTATTCAATGCATTACACATATCTACAGATGTATCTGCAAGTGTCCCGTCTAAATCAAATAACACTGATTTCATAGTTTTATTTTTTTGATGCTGTTAAAAAATAGTTAATTTTATTGAAATCTGATAGTAAAAAATCCTGTCTAATAGGATTAAACTTAACACCAGTAATATCATCAGCTTTAAAATTATTTTTCTCTAGCATTCTATTCAATTCCGATGGCTTTATAAACTTATCATAAGTATGTGTATTTTTTGGTACTATATTGAACACATATTCAGCTAATAGTTTAGCAAAGACAAACGACATCAAGTTTCTATTAATTGTAGAGAAAAAAACTTTAGACTTTTTGTTTAACAGAGTTCCAATGTCAGCAACGAGTTGATTCTGATCATCGACATGTTCAATCATCTCAAAACATACTACATGATCAAATTTTTGATCATTTTTTTTAACGAAGTTATCAAAACTCTCACAAATATAAGTTATATCAATTTCTCTCTCGCTAGCATGATTTCTCGCAATTTCGATTGTTTTTTTTGAAGCATCTAGACCATAAACGATAGCTCCGACTTCATAGAGTGCCTCACACAGCAGACCTCCGCCGCAGCCAATATCAAGAATTCTCTTATTTTTTAAGTCAACCTGGTCCTTGATATATTTCAATCTAAGTGGAGTTAAATTATGTAGTAATTTATATGGGCCTCTTTTATTCCACCACTCATATGCATATTTATCAAAATTTTCTATTTCAACTTTATTTGCTGACATCTATTTAGACCTACTCAATAGTTCAACTTCATCATACAGAATATGTTCATTTATTGTAACTAGTTTTCTATTTTTAAATATATGTTTACCTGCTATCCAAACATTATCAATCATACTGTCGTGATTCGAGTCAAAAAAGTGTAAACGCATTATATCTGATTTTATCACATCCGATTTAGCAATATTCATAGATATCAGATCAGCATTATTATTAGTTTCTAATGACCCACTAGCATTCTCTGATGATATTACTTTTGCAGCATTTTTATTGATGAATTTAAAAAATAAATTTGAGATTTCTGATATAGACATTTTATATTCATTCTTGAAATATATATGTTCGATATTCCTTATCAAGCTCATATCTACATTTGTTTTATAGTTTCTAATAAATAGTGATAAATTATTTCTCTTATCTTGGCTGACAAGTATTTCCTCTTGAACATCTGATAATACGACATTTATACCGTATTTTTCAATCAGTTCAAATACATAAGTATGGAGTGGAAAATCAATACAAGTAAAATTCTTGTTAATTAAGTTTAAATCTATTAATGGCTCGAAGATTTGTTTCATTTTATTTAGAGACCCTGTTCGATTATTCACGAGAACGATTGGAAGCTCCAATTCATTTGCAACACTTGCTA
>CESP01063783.1_pt1 | contig 18975 bp, 26 predicted proteins | sample 531211 | NCBI WGS metagenome assembly CESP01 (sample SAMEA2622074, study PRJEB7988) | marine metagenome | biome: marine biome (ENVO:00000447); feature: surface water layer (ENVO:00002042); material: "saline water (ENVO:00002010), including plankton (ENVO:xxxxxxxx)" | depth 5 m | reverse complement strand
CGTTTACAGGATTTTATACAGAGCAGCTAGAAGCACTAAAGTCGCTATGGGTTGCTGTTCACCATGCAACAGGAATACCATATGAAACACCGACAAATCAATTCGGTAATACTTCTACAAAATATGAACAAGAAGTTGCATACGGTAAATTTTCTGGATTTGTTAGTCATTATCACGTTAGCAAGAGAAAGATTGATTGTGCGGGCTTAGATATTAAATCTTTACTTGATGGAATTTATGTTTCTGATAAGGTGTTAGATGATTGATGTTTATGAATTTTATATTGTTGATGATGGGCTTAAATGTTAGTTATTATTCTGAGCTAGTAAAAAAACGAAATCATGAATGGCAAATGAAGCCGGGAGTTACTGTTTGCAACCATACGGGTGTTCAAAGTTTCAGGGTCTCACAAGCCATTAAATACTGGGAAAAGCTTGGCTATAAATTTGATTATATCCGCTATGATGATACTATATCATGCGGCGAACCTAGATTTGGTGAAATTATTCTAACTATTCCAGACCAAGATTTTAACTTTAGTGATCACTTAGCTTCAACAAGAATCACTGTCTCTAATGAAACAAAAGAAATAGTTAAAGCTAAAATATTTTTGTTTCCTAAGACTGCCAACAAAGAAAGAGTGTTGGAACATGAATTGGGTCACGCTTTAGGGTGGCCACATATTAATATACCCTATCATATAATGAACGCTAATTGGCATACCGGCGGTCACAATTCAAAAGGTTTGCATCTTAAACAATTTTATAAAAATTACGTTGATTAGTGATATAATATCATCGTGATTTTTAATTATGATAAAATAGTCGTTGGTAGTGATCTAAGGGCTCTGCTATTCGCTTACATAAATTCGTATCCTATTCTTTTCGCACACCGGCAGAAACCTTTCGACTATGAATTCTTCAATCCAGAAACTAGTTTAGAATTTTGTGGTATTCCTGATCAGGTTGAGACATTAAATTGTAATTCTAATACTAAAAAAGTTGGTGTTAAAAAAGTTATTTTGTGGGAAAGGCTTTATTTTTTGTTGTCTTTAAACGGACTACTTCCGGTGTCTAATTTATGCTCAATAATTAGACATAATGATGGAAAAATATCATGCCACAATGAATACTCTAAAATTGCAGAATTTGAGTTTAATCAATGCTTTTATTTTGATTCACCAAGCTGTTTTAACTTTGCAATCGATAATTTATTGGACGAAAGGAACTATTTATGTTATGATGAAATTGCATTTAACAAAGGCGGGAAACATGATATCGAGTTTATCAACGACAATGACAAGTTTGTTAGCGAGATTTACTTTCACATTACCAGCCGTCTTCTTGGAAATAATTCTATTAGAGATGCTGTTGCGCTATCAACATTAACCGAAAGCCAACTGCAGGATTTCAATTTTTCTGAAACAATGGCTTCGTTTAAAATCAGCAGTCTTTTGAAAGAAAATGGAGTTAGAGGTCAATTTAATGGGTATTCCAAAAATGGTGTGCCGATGTATTATAACTTTAAAACAACTAGTGTTAGGAGAACAACAAGAAAACTGCCGGGAAATATTAAATCAAAATACAGAAATATTAAAATAGTAGAGGATGATGTTTATAAAATTTTGAACCAACCTTTAAATACTAAAGATCACCTTTTAACTAAACTACGAAAAAATGCACCTTAGCGGAATTATACCAATAGCGAACTATAAAGTAGAACTGAATACACACTATCCAGAGCTTCTAACCTTAGTTGATGACGAGTTTAGCTTGATACAAAAATCTGTGTATGAGTGTGCTTCAGCCGGATGTAATACCATATGGATTGTGGCCAACGATAACATGGCTCCAATAATAAGAAAAGTTGTTGGAGAGTGGGTTTATGACCCCGTTTACTACAAAAGAGATTTAGAAAGTAAATTTTATTCACACTTAAGAAGAGAAATACCTATATATTACGTCGGTATCAAGCCAAAGGACATGAAAAGGAGGGATAGTTACGGTTGGTCAATTTTAGAGGGTATGCATGCATCATACATGACGGCATACAAGATTTCAAAATGGCTTTTACCAGAAAAGTATTTCGTTTCATTTCCTTTCGGAGTTTTTGATACTGATGTAATACGACAAAATCGTAAGCTAATCAAGGATAAAAAGAAAAACTTATTTTTTACGCATGATAAAAAAAGCTTATTATCAAACGATTATTTACCATTTACACTAACAGGAGAAGATTTTATAAAATGTCGAAGAAACGTGAACAAAAAGACAACAAGGGAGTTTTTACCCCCTTCACCAAGCGAAAAATACCCAACCAAGCGCCTACCAGCCCCTCAGAGGTGGTCGGCACGATTCTTCAGTTTGTATGATATCTTCCAGCCATTAAAAGAGCAAGCCAGCAATAACCTAGAACTAGATTGGTACTATGACGTATCCTCTTGGGATGGCTATATTAATTATTTGAGATCAGGTAATATTATAAATAAGCCATTTGATGCATTGACAAAGCCTCATAAACACGTTAAAATACCATATACACTAGGAGAGTAAATGAATCGAAAGAATTCTAAGATTAAGTTTGTTGGCTTGCATGCACACAGTGTTGCAGGCTCTATATTTGACGCCATTGGGTATCCACAGGCACATATGGACTTTGCATACGAAAATGGTTGTGAAGCTTTAGCTTTGACAGATCATGGAAATATGAATGGTTTAGCATATCAAGTTTTGCATGCCAAGAAAATGCAAGAGGCTGGCAAAGAATTTAAGCCGATCTTTGGTTGCGAGGCTTACTTTACGCCATCTATTGCTGAATGGCGAGACGCCTATGAACAAGCCATGGCAGATAAGAAGCGCGCCCGTGCCATCAAGAAAGACGCACAGTCTGGCGCCACTGTTGAGGATGAGGGAAACAGCAAGCAGGTTCAAGACATTCTACGCCGGCGCCGCCATCTTGTTCTTCTTGCACAGAATCAAACTGGGCTAAACAATCTATTTAAGTTGGTATCCGAGTCATACCAACCGGAGAATTTTTATCGCTACCCACGAATCGACTACGCATTGCTTAAGAAGTATAATGAGGGTATCATTGCTTCTTCTGCTTGTCTTGGTGGGGTGTACGCCGGAAACTACTGGGAGAACCGAGAGGATGGTGATGAGGCAGTGTTGGAAGCAATGCGAGAGACAACTCGACGTATGGTCGATATTTTCGGTGATCGCTGGTATGCCGAAATCCAGTGGAACAATATTAAAGAGCAGCATGAGCTTAACAAATATGTAATTCAAGTTGCTAAAGAGTTTGGCGTTGGACTGGTTTCTACAGCCGACAGCCATTACCCCAACCCTGACGCTTGGAAGGACAGAGAGCTTTACAAGCGTCTTGGTTGGCTTGGTAAGGGGCGCCCTTCATGGGCTGATGAGGAGTCAGAACTACCAGAGGGTGTTGAGGAGATTGGATATGAACTATATCCAAAAAATGGTGATCAAATGTGGGAGAGCTACAAGCAATACTCCGACGAACAGGGCTTTGAATATGATGATGATTTGGTTATGCAAAGTATTGAAGAGACATATCGCATTGCCTTTGACAGAATTGAAAAGTTTATGCCAGATAACACAGTACGATTGCCTGAATTTGTTGTACCAGCAGGGTTTACAGCCACTCAGGCACTGGTAAATTATGCACTTGAGGGTCTAAAAGATAAAGGCTTACATACAAATAAAGAGTACACTGACCGTTTACGAAAAGAGCTACATGTTATCGATGATCGTGGCTTCTCTAAGTATTTCTTGACAATGAAATCCATTGTCGATGTCGCCACCAGCATGATGCTTACAGGACCCGGCCGTGGTTCTGCGGCGGGCTCACTAGTGGCATATGCACTGAATATCACGCAGGTTGATCCAATTAAGCACGGTTTACTCTTCTCTCGATTCTTGAGAGCAGATGCTACGGACTATCCAGATATTGATTATGATGTATCTGATAGTATGACTCTTAAAGAGAAGTTAGTTGAGATGTGGGGTGCTGATTGTGTTGCGCCAATCTCTAACTGGAATACACTACAGCTTAAATCGTTGATTAAGGATATTTCTAAGCTCTATAACATTCCATTTACTGAAGTCAATACAGTTACATCAATCATGATACGGGAAGCTACCCCTCTAGCAAAACAAAAGCACGGTATCAAAGCGGGAATCTATAACCCAACATGGGAAGAAGTTATCGAATTTTCTCCAGCACTTCAAACATATTTGGCAAAATATCCTGCTGTCAAGACACACGTCGAAGGTCTTGTTGGTCAAGTTCGTTCTTGTTCTCGCCATGCTGGCGGCGTTGTTATTGCGGAGAATCTTGATAAAAATATGCCACTGATCAATTCGGGCGGTGTTCGTCAAGCTCCATGGGCAGAGGGGCAAAACGTTCGGCATCTTGAGCCCATGGGATTTATCAAGTTCGATCTTCTTGGGCTCTCCACACTTAAAATGATGGAGGGTGCGATATATCATATTTTGCGCCGTCATCATGGTATTGAAGAGCCAACCTTTTCAGATGTGCGAGAATACTATGAAAAAAATCTACACCCTGAAGTTGTAGACCTGAACGATCCCGAAGTTTATCAGAATATTTTTCACAAGGGTAAGTGGGCTGGAATCTTCCAGTTTACTGAAAATGGTGCCCAAAGCTTCTGTAAGCGTGTAAAGCCAAATAATATCATTGATTTGTCTGCCATCACCTCTATCTTCCGCCCCGGTCCACTATCTGCCGGTGTTGATAATGATTATGTGGAAGCCAAAGAGCATCCACAAAGGATTCAGTATCTTTCTGATGAAGCAAGAGATATTACAGAAGAAACATTTGGTTTCCTAATCTTTCAAGAGCAAATTGCGTTGTTGGCTCACAAGCTTGGCGGACTCACGCTTGATGAGGGCAACATGCTTCGCAAAGTGTTAACCAAGAAAGGAACAGGCAAGGGCTCTGTAAAAGGCATGCTGCATGACAAATTTATCAAAGGCTGTGTTGCCAAAAACATTAGTTATGATGAAGCCCAAGCTCTCTGGGATAAATTTGAATTCTTCTCAGGGTATGGTTTCAACAAGTCACACGCAGTTTCTTACTCTATCATCTCTTTTCAATGTGCATGGCTGTTCAACTACTATCCAGCAGAATGGATGGCAGCATTTCTGGACAAGGAACCAGAGACTCGCAAGGAAAAGGCGATTAACATCGCAAAGAAATTTGGCTTTGACATCGCACCACTCGATATTAATAAGTCAGGAACCGTATGGGAGATTAGCGATGATGGAAAAACTCTCATTCAACCACTAACATCAATCAAGGGTCTTGGCATGGCTGCGATTGAACAAGTGCTTGAGAATCGCCCGTTTATGAACGCTGAAGACCTTTTGTTTCGAGATGACATATCATATAGCAAGCTGAATAAAAAAGCCCTCGACGCGCTTTGTAGGGGTGGTGCTTTGGATAATATCGTAGATGACCGATTCTCTGGTCGTAAGCACTTTTGGTCCGCTTGTGTTGTAGAGCGGCCGAAGAACTTGAAGAAGTTTGGAGAGAATATAGAGACATTTCGACCAGAGGGTGATTTCTCTGAAGAAGAAATTATTCAATTTAAAACTGACCTGACAGGCATCTTTCCAATGAACTTGGTGATTAGTAATGAAACAATCGAACGTCTTCATGAAAAATATATTCCACCAATTTCTGAATTTGATGAAGACTTGCAAGTATGCTGGTTTATTCCGCGCAAGATTACAATTAAACAAACTAAGAAGGGCAAGACATATTGGATTGTGGAAGTTATTGATTCTAATAATGAACTTACCAGAATTAGATGCTGGGGCATCAAGCCTCAAAAAGATAAGATTCGATTGAATCGACCTTACATGGCTCGACTGAAGTATGATCAAAACTGGGGCTTCTCAACATACGCAGTCGGCAGAACATTTAAACTATTAGGATAAACATGAATATAATTAAAACATTTAGTCCTCTTTTAAAAGAGGCGAAACTTAGAGAAGAGCTTCCGGTTATTATCAGGGTAAATAAATTTGATGAAGCGGCAGCAAAGACTTTCTCTGAATCAATGTCTAAAGCACAAAGCACTGGTCAGCCGGTTGTTCCAATAATAATTGATAGCTATGGTGGTCAAGTCTACAGTCTGATGTCAATGATTTCAGACATTCAGCATTCCACCATTCCTGTCGCTACAATCGTGCAAGGCAAAGCAATGTCCTGTGGAGCCATACTTTTTAGTTTCGGCGCTGAAGGTAAACGATATATGGATCCCGACGCGACAGTCATGATTCACGATGTTAGTTCAATGGATCGCGGCAAGGTTGAAGAAATAAAGGCTTCAGCCGAAGAAACGGAACGCCTTAATAAAAAGATTTACCATATGATGGCTGATAACTGTGGACAAAGTGAAGATTATTTTTTAGAAATTGTTCACGATAAAGGACACGCCGATTGGTTTTTGGACGCAAAAGAGTGCAAGAAGCATAAATTAGCCAATCATTTGCGCGTGCCAAACCTTAAAATAGATACGTCGGTTAAGATCACCTTTAAGTAATACTACTTAAAGTATATGCTCAAAACTCAAAAAATTAAGTGGAAACGTCTTCTAAATGAATTAGAATTTTTGTATGAAGAATTAGATTTAGCCAACGACATTTGCAAAGAGATGAATGTTGATTTTGAGCATTACTATCGAGCTTATTGTGCTCGCAATAATATTGACATCGACAAACTTAACAGAGAAAACGCTGAAAGGCTAAGTGAGCTTTACGGAACTAAGAAGCCGGAACAGGGCGAAGAAATTCCAATAAGTGAGTATTCTGGTAGCACAGCTTTGGTGCCCGTGGATAGTACAGAAACTAGTAATGATGACATTGAAGAACCAGATGACTTAGGAACCTACAAAGATTTGCATCATGATTTTCACAAGCTGTTTAGAAAATTAGCTATGAAATTGCATCCTGATAGAATAGAGAACTGGATATCCGATCCTGATTATAAACAAACATTAGCTTGGGATTTTTCAGATGCCAAAAAAAGCTATGAAACAAAAGAATACTTTCGTTTAATTCAAATAGCGAAAAAACATAATGTTATGATACCTGAAAGATATTCTTTACAATTAAGATGGTTTAAAAAAGATAGAGATAAAATGGTTAATGAAATTAATAAAGTTAAAGGAACTTACAATTATTCATTTGCTGAATGCGAAAGTGACGAACAAAGAGATGCAATAGTTGAAAAATTTCTTTGGCATCTTTTTAGATTTAAACCACAAAAATAACTTGACTATCAATGTTTAACTTATTATACTATTAATACCAATAAGGAGGTAATGTGTCTACTGAAGACAAACGCAAACAATATGTTAAAGAATATATTCGCTCTTTAAAAGCCATCGAAGATGCGATTGAGCCATATCAAGAACAAAAGCGAGAACTACGCTCAGAGTTCCGCAATAATGGGTGGCTAAATACTGATGAGATTCGAGCCGCAGTAAAAGCATATCGACTTTTCAAAGGCAATGTAAACATCGATGAAATTGTTGAGAACTTTAATATGTTTAGTGGGGGTTCAGAATGATTATCGAGTTCGCTCGCACCCGGCCGGATGCATATGATCCGCAAAGGGCAAATCCATCAGATGCTGGGCTAGATGTTTTTTACTCACCTGAACATGAAGGACAAGCTGTCTCGGTTAATCCCGGTGAAAGTAGAATTGTTCCAACAGGTCTGCGATTTGGTATTCCGCATGGATACATGTTAGAAGTGAAGAATCGAAGTTCGGTAGCAGCCAAGCGATCGTTACTTGTGGGTGCTTGCGTGGTTGATTCTGGATACGATGGTGAAGTTTTTATCAACTTGCACAATGTTGGGAAAAGTCCACAATTTATTAAACCGGGCGATAAGATTGCACAAGTTGTTATGATTCCAGTTGTAAATTTCCGAGCGGTGCAGAGTCCAACTGGAGATTTATATAAAAATTCAATTACCATCAGTGAACGTGGTGATGGAGCTTTAGGGAGCACAAATGAATAAAGAAACACAATTGGTATTGTTTAGTTCTAAAACTGGCAATTGGGCAACACCCCAAGACTTTTTTAATAAGCTTAATTGGCGCTTTGGTCCCTTTACTTTAGATCCATGTGCCGACAGCGGTAACACTAAATGCACAAAGTATTTCACCGAGTCGGATAATGGGCTGTCGGAAAGCTGGGAGGGCTTCACAAGTTTTGTTAACCCTCCATACGGCAGAGGTATTGACAAGTGGATTAGAAAAGCATTTGAAGAATCGCGCAAGAATAATACTAAAGTAGTAATGCTTATACCAGCTAGAACTGATACAAAGTATTGGCACCAATATGTTATGAAAGCGGATGAAGTGTATTTTATTAAAGGTAGACTTAAATTTGGTGATAGTGAAAATTCTGCACCTTTTCCATCAGCAGTCGTTGTATTTGATGGGAGCAATCAACAACAAATATTTGGAGGAATGAACCGATGACTGAAGAAATTTTAAATTCTGCGATTTTGCAGTTAAAAGCGAAAGCCACTGAGAGATTTGGAATTATCAAAGACCTGTATCATCGTCCTGCAACTAGCGAAACCGCTGATCAAATTGTTCAACATGCAATTGCACTAGCGCAACTTGAGGGCGCTATGATTACTTTACAGCAGTATTCAGGCGCACTTGCCAAACAAACTGTGGACGAAGCAGTCTCCAACGCTCCAGAGACCGAAGAAGAAGAACTGGAAGAGGAGCCTGAACCACCACCTGCACCGACAAAAAGAAAAAGACGAACTACCAAGAAGAAAGCCGCTTCGGTAGGTCACGAGGAGCTTATGGAGAGGTCTGCAACTTACAGAAAGTCACAAGATAGACCGAAGGCTGTTAAAAAGAAATGAACAGGGCAACACGAAGAGCGATGAAGAAAAACATTAGTAAGGATGCTAATGAAAAACTTTCTAATCAGGTTGCACAGTTTGGCAAATTACCAGAATTCTGTGATCTTTGTTCACAAGCATTTGACAAGAAAGATAAAGAAATGGTAAAATCATGGTCCGTCGTTGTTAAACAAGATGTTGTTAGGCTTTTCTGTCCTGACTGTATGAATAAAGCCAAGGAGGTTATAAATGGCAGTAGCAAGAATATCACGTCAAGCACTTGATAATATTTTAAAAGGCACCGTTAAAGAAAATTCTACATTTGTGTTAAAGTTTTACTCAAACGGTTGTCATCTGTGTCATAATCTAAAAGATTATTTTGTTGACATATCTGACAAAGAGAAGTATAAAGATTTACATTTTTTTGCGTATAATATTGATGATTATCCTGAGCTTGAGCAAAAACTTAAATTTAAAGGTGTCCCCACTGTTATTATCATACACACCAACATTGGTAACAGGCCGCCAAAAACAGTGTTATTACCAGAGCCTGAAAATCCAAATGAGCGCACATGGTACCGCGCTAGTGACATTTGCAATTTTATTGATAGGGAGGCTATGTGAAAAATTCTTTGTCTTATGATGATGTTCTGCTTGTTCCCCAGTATTCTGATATTGAAAGTAGAACGGAGATTGATTTAACAACCGATATGGGTAACGGTTTAGTGTTTTCCCTGCCAATCATATCTTCACCGATGGATACAATCAGTGAGGCTTCGATGGTTACTGCCATGAATAATCAGGGTGCTGGAGGCATTGTTCATCGCTATAATACTATCGAGCAACAATGTGATGTAATTGAGGGCGTTGAAAGCCGAAATGCAGTGGGCGCTGCTATAGGGATATCCGGCGACAATCTAGACCGTGCCGCCGCAGTCCTCAATGCCGGCGCCACATTTTTGTGTGTTGATGTGGCACATGGTCACCACATCAAGATGAAAAACACACTTGAGCAATTACGTAGACAATTTGGAGATCACATACATATTATGGCTGGCAATGTGGCTACGTTGCAAGGTATTAATGATTTAGCCGACTGGGGTGCAGATTCTGTTCGCTGTAACATTGGTGGTGGTTCAATATGCTCAACGAGGATTCAAACAGGTCATGGTGTGCCCGGTCTAGAAACAATCTTTGATTGTGCCAAAACCGATAGAGATGTAAAGATTATCGCTGATGGTGGGATCAAAAACTCTGGTGATATTGTAAAAGCTTTTGCGGCCGGCGCTGATGCTGTCATGTGCGGCTCACTTTTCGCAGGTACGTTAGAATCACCGGGGGAAGTTTTTGAAGAATCAAGTGGTAAAAAGTGGAAAGTGTATCGCGGTATGGCTTCTAAAGAGGCTCAAATAAGTTGGAAAGGTAATTACTCATCCTATGAGGGTGTGTCAACGCGCGTCCCGTTTAGGGGTAGTGTGATTGATATATTGTCTGATTTGGAAAGAGGCATACGTTCCGGTCTATCGTACAGCGGTGCGCGCACGATTGCTGAACTGACAAGCAAAGCAGAATTTATAGCACAAACCACAGCGGGACTATCAGAAAGTCGCACTCATATTTTAAGCAAGAGTTGGTAAAATGTCTGATACTAATGATTACGGCAAAAACGAAAAAAGAATAATTTTTACTGATACTGATCATCGCCATGCACAGCTAGTCTTAAAATTAAAGAATGATGGCATGACAAAATCAAAGTTTTTCCGTTGCATTATATCTGGATACTTAAACGACGATGAAAGAATAAAACAATTTGTAATTGAAAATAGTAAGCTTTCCAATAAAAGAAAGAAAAGAAGTATTAAACTTTACAATGAAGGTAAGCAAACTATGAACGACTTAGGTCTTTCTGATGAGCAACTTGATGATTTATTTGATTTAATAGCCGAGGAACATCCTGAGTTATGATTGTGGATGGATTATTAAAATGTAGCAGAAAATGCATGGATGAGCAAAAATCATGTGCAAAAAGTGAGTGTAAATACTTTATTGAGTACGAGGATGAGTACAATTGCACTTTGGTTTCTATTTATGAAAACGGAAGAATGACACTCAGGGAAATTGGCGATAGATTAGGTATTTCTTTTGCCCGCGTTAAGCAGATAGAAGCTAAGGCGCTTCAGAAAATCAAAAATACTGATTTAATTTATTTTAAAGATATGGAATAATACGATTATCATGACTATTTATTCTAGAATTTCATTTATTAAGGAGAGAAATTTAAATGTCCCGTAAAACTTTACTTACAGAATCTGAGGTTCGTCAGTTTCTTAAACTCGCTAACATTGGACCGGTAGGTGATGCCAAGGTTCAAGAGATGTATCATTCACCCCAGCCCGGTGCTCGTGATCATGACGATGACGATGACGACGAACCCGGTATGAGAGATGATGAACCCGGTATGAGAGATTCAATGGAAGAGGCAGATGATGCTCCCGAAATGGATATGGAAATGGATGCAGCCGATGATTTGGAAGATGCCGCCGATGAGATGGGCGACGCTGAAATGGATATGGATGCCGGCGGCGAAGGCAAAATGGTTGCCGTTGATGATTTCATGGGCGCCCTTGAGCGCGCATTGGAAGATGTCTTGGGAGACGAAGTTGATGTTGATATGGATGCTGAAGACGATGCCATGGATGATATGGACGCCCCCGACCCTATGGACGATGATGAGCCCATGATGGAAGGCGATGACGAAGAAGATCTTGATGAAGGCGAAGATCACGATGATGACGACAGAGTTGACGAGGAAGAAATTGTTAATGAAGTCGCTAGACGAGTTGCCGCCCGTCTTCAAGAAAAAAGCAATAAAGAGAACATGGTTGATGACCTTGCTGAAAGAATCATGGCTCGTCTTACACAAAAATAATTGACATCAGTTAATTAATGTGTTAAAATAACCACTGTTAGTGGTTATTTTTTTAGGTAGGCATGGAACAAACACTTTTATATATTTTAGTTTTTATATTTGGTTATATAACCTGTAAAACATTTTATTTCTTGCGCGCAAGCAGAATTAGTTTGTCACTTATAAAGTTGTCGCACATAATTTTTTTATCAACAATATTAAAAGTATCTGAGAATTATGTTTTACTACGTGAACGTGCGAGACTTCTAAAGAAACAAGGACACATTGACAGCAAAATTTACGATACTGTATCTGAAAATATCAACAACCAGTTACAGCAATTGAAGGACAATTCAATTGAGTACCTAATTAATATGCACCCTAAATTTTATAGAGATGCTTTAAAGTTTGATGATTGGGTTTCATCAATGAAGTATCTCAAAGAAAATGAAGAAACTGTATTTGAATTTTGGAAAAAATATGATAGATAAAATTAAACAATTACTTGAAACTTTGTCAAGCAACGAAAATCAGCCCATAGCAATTAGTGAAGAAGAGCTAATAGAACAATTGTTAGGCGGTAATCCTAATCAGGATCCTGAACTTAGAGTAATAGGATTATTTTCTGATGTAGTGGATGAAAAAATTGCTGAGCTAGTTCATGCGCTTCTTTATTTAAATGAAATAAACAGAGTAAAAAAACAAGACAAGCCGATTGAATTTTACCTCTCGACATACGGTGGTTCTGCTGACGATATGTTTGCTCTTTATGATGTAATGCGCCAGATAAGAGAATCAACTGAGATTCACACTATTGGTCTTGGTAAAGTTATGTCGGCCGGTGTTCTTTTATTAGCATCTGGCACCAAGGGTAAGCGCAAAATTGGTAAGTATTGCCGTGTTATGATCCATTCAGTTATAGGTGGAAGTCATGGTTCTCTTCCTAATTTAGCTAACGAGATGGAGGCGATGCAGCAAATTCAAAAAGATTACATCGACGCGCTTGTAGAAGAGACTTCGATGTCTAAAAAAGATTTAAAGAAGCTTCTTGAACGAAAAGTAAATGTCTATTTATCTGCAGAGGAAGCCGTCGAGCTTGGTATTGCCGACATAATTATTTAAGGAAACGTACATGTCAGATTATATGAAAGAAATGTTTATTGATGTTAGAAAAAACAAAGAGGTTGATAATACCGATGACACATTAGATCTGATTTATGAAGTCTTTATGAATGCAGCCAAGCCCCAAGTTATGACAGAAATGTCTGCCGACAAAGCCAGAGAATTTGTATTGTCACTTCCAAAATTTACTCCCACCGAGGCTTGGGGTAATCCTGAGAGTATTGAAAGACAACAGATAACGAAATTATTTAACGCAATCGGCGGTGGACGCTCGATTCAAGGTAAGCTCAAATTTCTTCAAAGAATTACTGAGGAGAATACAAAAATTACATCCCCCAGACGTATCATTTCGTCTATAATTATTCTAGAGTGCCTAAAGGCTGTTATAACAAGCTTTAATGCATCCAGCGCTGGATTTGTTTTCGAGGGATTTCTTTCCGCGCTCTTACAAGGTACGCAAGAAGCAGAGGTTTCCGCGAAGGGGAACCTGCCTATTCAAGATTTGATTGCCTTTTCAGAAAGTGACACTCCAGTTCCTATCAGCTTGAAACTTTTGAATAAGACTACAAATATTGAGGGTAGTTACACTAATTTAGTTGATGGATTAGACGAATTTAATGAAATGGTTTACATCGTCGCTCGCAAGGATTCTGAAGCTGGTGGAATTTCAATTGAAAAATTTAGATTTGATCAGAATAATTTTATTGATGCACTTTCTACATCTGCCAGAGGTGGTGCTACAAAGGGAATTAATTTATTCCAGCTTCCTAACAAAACTCCTGAACAATCAATTGCTATTTTAAAGGCAGCGGATAGCTGGCCAGAAAAATACGATCTTCTTCAATATACTGCCGGCTATTCTGATAGAATTAGAAAAAAGAGAGAGCTTGCAAGACAGACGGATCAACAAGCTCAAGAAAACCCGGATTCTGAAGAAGCCATGAAAGCACAACTTGCTGCAGAAGGTGAGTTACGCGAGGCAATTAAAGAAGAATGGAGCTTGTTGCTTGAAAAAGCAGGTGGCACACAGTGGCACATAAGCCCCCAACAATTAATAAGTTTTGATTTTGTGGAATACGAAGAATTAGGTGAACTACCTTACACAGAAGCCGCCATACTTAACGTTGCGCGCATGCATATGAATAAGCTAAATGAAGAGGTCATGCAGCTTTTTACTGCTACTAAAGATTTGTCCGAAAATATTAATCGTTACTTTTTGGTCGAGAAACGTAGTAGTGCTATCAACTCTGGAGAGCAAGCTATTCAAGATTCTATCGAGATTCAACAATCTCTTCAAGCACAACTTCAAAAAACAGATAGTGAAGAAGAAAATCCTTGACATTTTGTTAATAATTCATTATAATAAACACAACTCAGAGGTGTAAATGAGTCGAGCATATGACGACAATCAATCATTGCAACAAAAAATTATTACAGGAGCGAACGTACTAGCTGACAATGTGGCTTCCACTCTTGGACCAAGAGGTAGAAACGTTCTCTTACAGGAGCAGGGCAAAGCGCCATTTATTACCAAAGACGGAGTGACTGTTGCACATTTCGTTGCGCTTGAAGACCCTATTGAAAATGCTGCTGTCCAAATTATTAGACAAGCAGCAATTGAAACAAATGAAACGGCTGGTGATGGCACAACCACATCTACTGTTTTAGCAAGAGCCATTCTTAATGAATCACAAAAGCATATCGCTGCTGGTGCTGCTCCAATCGAATTGCAACGTGGGATTAGTGACACGGTTAGACAAATATGTTCTAACTTAGATGAACTAAGTTTGCCAATTACAAGTGTTGATGATATTAAGCATATTGCCACTATTTCTGCCAACAACGATTCAACAATTGGCGAGCTTATTGCCATGGCGATTGATAAAGTGGGTCAGGATGGCTCTGTAACCATTGAAGAATCTCGTTCACTAGAAACATCGATTGACATTGAAGAAGGCTTTAAGGTGCCTTCTGGCGTTGCTGCTGGTGCATTTATTAATGATGAGCGGAGATCGCTTATGGCATACAACGAACCATTACTATTAATCACTGATTATAAGATTGATGCCGTGGAAATGATTCTACCAGTGCTGGAGATGGTTGCGAGAGAAAGCCGGCCGCTAATTATTATTGCTGAAGAAATTGAAGGACAAGCTTTGGCTGCACTTATTATGAACGCGATGCGCGGCACACTAAAGGTAGCGGCTATTAAGGCTCCGTTCTATGGCGTCGAGCGCCGTGATATGCTTGAAGATTTAAGTCATTCTACCGGCGCTACTTTTGTGTCGCGTGATTCTGGTATTAAGTTGTCAGATGTAAAACTAAAAGACCTTGGTTCCGCCAAGCAAATCGAAAGTTCAAAGTTTTCAACCACGATCGTTGGTGGTAACGCTGACTACGAACTTCTTGAGCGCAAGATTGAAACTCTCAAGAGTGATGTTGAAAATTGTGATGATATGGCAATTGCCGAGATTATTCAAGGTCGCATCACCAGATTATCATCAGGCGTTGCCGTGATACGTGTTGGCGGTTCGACACAAGTTGAGATGACTGAAAAGAAGCATAGAGTTGAAGATGCACTTGAGGCTGTAAGATCTGCACAAGAGGGTGGTATTGTAACTGGGGGTGGCACTGCGTTATTGAGAGCAACTAAAAGTTTGGCTGTTGCATCAGAAAATCCACATCCTGATCAACAACTTGGAATATCTATTGTATTGAAAGCATGCGAGTCTCCAATTAGACAGATGGCAGCAAACGCCGGCGAATCGCCTGATATTATAGTTGAGAAAGTAAGAGATTCCTCCACGGAATCTGGCTGGGATTTTAGAACTTCGAGTCTAGTTAATATGATTGAAAAAGGAATTATCGATCCTGTGAAAGTCACTAAAACAGCTTTACAAAATGCAGCAAGCTGTGCTGGAACTTTAATCACAACAAATTACGGTATTATACAATTAGGAGATAAAAATGAATCAGGGTGATCTAATCCATATTCCACAAGGTGTAGAACTGTGGTGTGAAACTGATAGAGGAATGAGGTTGCGAGAAACAGAGAGACCAACTATTGGTGTCTATTTAAGCACAAAGAGTCAGTACGTTTATCGCGTCTACGCTAATGGTCATGAATGGGATCTTAGAAGAAGAGACGTATATCCTATGGAGGCTGCATGTTAGTTAAACTTACAGAGGTAAGACAAAAAAATAGTCTGACAACTTCCAAACAAGAATTTGATTTACAAGACATATTTGTCAACCCAGAGCACGTAGTTATGATTCGTGAAGATGCAAGACTTGCCAAGCTAAATGAGGATCGCTCGTTACTGCCGGGCATGGACAACGATCACCGTTTCACTAAACTTACAATTAATCGTGGACAAACTGGAACTGAAATAATCGTTGTTGGTGCACCACACATCGTAGAAAAAAAACTACAACAAAATCATGGACTTATAAGAGGTTAAAATGTCTGACAGAGTAAACATACAATATTCTATTGAGCTTAGCGATCTTGGCTCTGAGGTACACAGAATATATAAGAGAGCACAAGAGATTGTTGATAACATTGAATTATCAGATTCAACAGAGACTAACGTGCTTTCATCTGAAATTTTGTCTGATATCGAAAGAACAAGGTTGCAACTTGTATCATTAGATTCAACATTAAAAGACGTGGAGCACATAGTTTCTAGCTATATGCGCTATAAATTTGCACCAACTGAAAATTTTGAAGCTGATGAGGGTGATGATGTCGATAGTGACACCACTGAAATCACCGAATAATTTTATTTGTGCAGAAGTATTAAAGAGTGTCATCTCTAAAGATTTTAAAATTGATTCTTTTGGTTTTTCATCAGGACAGCTTGAGCTTAGTTTACTAAAAGATGGCTATGATATTACTTTTTTTACAAATAAATTATTTGTTTGGGAGTTTTGGCTTCATTTAAAAACGAATCATATTAATTTCATTGATGATATCAAAAGCATGCATGAAAGTTTAAATTTTCATGATTTAGTTAATATAAAGCAAAATTGGACAACACTTTTCGATGATACTGAATTTAGAGCAGCTTTATTTTATCTATTAAATAGATATTCTTCAAACGGAGTATTCTCAAGAAATGAAATTATTCAAACTAATTTCTCACCATTAAATCTTAGACAATTAAACATGATAGCACCTCTTATAAAAAACGCTGATTTTAGATATCACAAACATGAGGATTTATGTGATTTTATTCATGATCTTGAAGGAGACAACATATATTTGATTCCAGCTACGGAATACAAATACAGGGTTCTTAAAAAAAACTACATTCCAAATCAAGAGGAAGTTTATTTCAATCATGAAAGAATTTTTAATATATTAAATGATTCAGATAAAAAAATACTTGCAGTCTACAAGTATAATGATTATGTTGATCAAATGTATAAAAATAAGATTTATGTTGACAAAAGTGGGAAGATAACAAATAATAAAAAGATAGCGGAGGAAATTGTTTTTAACAATTTTGGCTTATGAGTAAGATAATTTTAGCATGTGCGCTGTTTGCCTTGGGACAAACCCTTGGCTGGTTTCAGTTAAACTCACAATTTGTTTGGAACTGGTGGAAAGATAAACCTTTGTTTGCGGCCGTTTTATTTTCAGTGCCAACAGGGATTTGTTTTTGGTATGGAATTAAATTATGCTATGAAGAGTGGGGCGAAGTGTGGGGTCCAAGATTTTTAATTTTTACCATGTCTTACCTTACATTTCCTATTTTAACTTGGTATTATCTAAATGAAAGTATGTTCACAGCTAAAACAATGATTTGTGTTGTGTTATCATTTATTATAGTTGGTATACAATTATTTTGGAGGTAAGATGAGGGTTGTAGAAAAGCCTTGGGGTTTTGAATATATATGGGCTGAAACTGATGACTATGTTGCAAAGATGCTTCATATTGAGCCAAAACAAAGGCTATCTCTACAGTATCACGAAATTAAAGAAGAAACAGTTTATGTTCTTGAGGGAACTCTTTTAAACTGGACAGACGAAGGTAGCCCACCACAGAAAATAAAGACTGGTCACACTTTACATGTTAAGCCAAATCAGATTCATAGGTTTGGTGCCGGCAAGGAAATGGTAAGACTTATGGAGGTGTCAACTCCACACCTAAACGATGTAGTTAGGTTAGCAGACGATTATAAAAGATAACAACTATTTATAGTGTTGGAGTTAAAATAAATGGACATTTCTACTGGTAATTGGTTTGAGTATCTTCGCGAAGAAGTATTGACGGAAGGCATACGAGACATAGGCTTACCCGAGTTTGTTATTGATCGCATTGAAGAGGCTATGCCGAATGCATCAGAGAAAGCAAAGATGTATATCGGCAACAACTGGAAGACATCAGTTGGTTCTATGCGAGGTGCCTACACACCAAACAACCTAAAGTATGTATTGGTTACCAAGTTGATCGATGACTACGGCGATTATGTCCAGTTAGAAGATCCTAACCAAAGAATGGCTAACCCCGTGGCGAGAACCGTTGAGCCTTACAAAAGTATTGCTGGTATCCCGTTGCAACGAGATGCATACGATGACGAGAGAATCAAGCAATCTAAACAAGTTAGTTTTGTTCTTATCAATCTCCGTAATGCAGTCGGTAAGCCCATGGGAACTTGGCGGAAAGCATTCATGAAGGGCATCAAGGCACTAAGCAAAGCAGGCATCCCAAGCGAAAAGGTCGAGAGCACAAAAGAATACCTTGCCAACTTCTACCGAGATAACTTTGATATGTGGTGGAATGCCTACGATCAATTGATCACATTCCTTAATGATGACCCAACCAACTATGAACTCATCAAAGGTGAGGACAGCCTCCGCGAAGCAAATGCTTTCGCACAGCAATACTTCTTGGACCGAGAAAACCCTGAGCAAGTCCTGCATCAGTTTGATGACGGCTCGTATTGGTATGACCTGCAAACATCCAACTGCTCAGTAGAAGCCAGCCGTATGGGGCACTGTGGCGATACACCAGAAGG